>Ga0105240_10005382_pt1 | contig 19086 bp, 15 predicted proteins | sample KBSC54metaG_FD_80426 | JGI IMG/M metagenome (GOLD analysis project Ga0105240, IMG submission 80426) | Corn rhizosphere microbial communities from Kellogg Biological Station, Michigan, USA - KBS C5-4 metaG | ecosystem: Host-associated > Plants > Roots > Rhizosphere > Soil | place: Michigan, USA... | reverse complement strand
TGGACGGCAGGGGTGTACTACAACCTGACCGACAATCTGCTGCTCGTCGGCGAGTGGAGCCGGCTCGAGTCCGAGAATCAGGCGGGGGCGTCGAACAAGAGCTGGAACTTGAACGGGGGCTTGTTCCTCAAGTTCTGAAGGCCTCCTTCGAGCCCATTCCGCCGGGGAGCCCTGGCGGGCCGATCGCCCAGAGCGCTTTCCGGAGTCCCGGGAAGCGCTCTTTGCGCTTCGGCCCGGTCCGCGCACGGGACGCAGCCGAGCTGCTTCACATTCCTGGGAACTCGCGCGGCTCCCCGTCATGCTTTGCGGCGCAGAGTACTTGACGCAATCGAGGGGTCTGCTAAATTCAGAAGAAACGGCTCAGGGTCGGTGTACCGATGCGATCGAACAATACCGTCGCCATGGACAGCCACGCGCTCGGAACGCTCAACTACATTCGCGCTTCGATCGACGCGGCCGGCGCATTCGCCGTGCCGGGGACCGCGGGTATCGCCATGGGGGTGGTGGGCTTGGCGGCCGCAGGCGTCGCGTCGATTCCGGCGCTGAGCCGGTATTGGCTGCTCATCTGGCTGGTGTCGGCCACGGTGGCGGCGGGGCTCGGCGTCGTGCTGGTCGCGCGCCACAGCTCCGGGGTGGGACTGGCGCTTTACCGTGGACCGGCCCGGCGTTTCGTGCTGTGCCTCTGCCCGGCGCTGCTCGCGGGCGGCGTGTTGACCGCGGTGCTCTGTCAGGCGGGTGAGGCGCGGCTCGTGCCCGGGGTATGGCTGCTCCTTTACGGTTGCGCGGTGCTCTCTGCCGCGCTGATGACGGCGCCGGCGATGATGCGGCTCATCGGCACCATGGGGGCGCTTTTTGTGGTGTGCGGCGCGCTCGCCTTCGGGGTCTCCCCCCACTGGCACAACGTGATCCTGGGCGGCAGCTTCGGCTTCCTGCACCTCGTATTCGGGCATCTGATTGGACGTATTAACGGTGTGGAGCGAGCGACTGTATGAAGACCGTCGCCCGGAGGCGTGAGACAGTGATGCGCTCACCTGAGGCGAACAAGCCGGCACCCGCGCCGGCACCTGTCCGCCGCGGCAACGGCGAGGACTCGAAATTCGACCGCCTCGTCTACGAGCGCGTGCGGCTCGGCATCATGAGCGCCCTCGCGGTCAACGCCCGGCTCACGTTCAACGAGCTGAAGGCACTGTTCGACGTCAGCGACGGCAATCTGAGCGCGCATGCGCGCAAGCTCGAAGAGGCGGGCTACATCGAGTGCTCTAAATCCTTCTCCGGCCGACGGCCGAAGTCAGAGTACCGGCTGACATCCGTCGGCCGCCAGGCGCTCTACCGCTACCTCGAGCACATCGAGGCAGTCATCAAAGCGACGCGCCGATCGTGAGCGCTGCAATGAGCCTGCACGTCGCAATCATCATGGATGGCAACGGACGCTGGGCTCAGCGTCGAGGTATGCATCGCAGTGCCGGCCATGTCCACGGCGCCAAAGCGGTCAACGGCATCGTGGAGGCGGCCGCGCGCGCGGGCATTCGAACGCTGACTCTCTACGCGTTCTCTGCCGACAATTGGGGTCGTCCAAATCTCGAGGTGGACGCGCTGATGCGGCTGCTTCAGCGATACCTGACGACCGAGACGCGTGAGTGCATCGAGCAGTCCATCCGGATCAACGTCATCGGGCGCCGCGACCGCCTGCGGCAGAGCCTGGTACGTGCGATCGAGCAGAGCGAACGGCTGACGGCAGGTTGCTCCCGGATGCAGCTTCGGATCGCCATCGATTACTCCTCCCAACACAGCATTCTCGAGGTCGCGCGCCGCGGCCCGCGCAGCCTCGAGGAATTCGAAGGCCTGTTGGCGCATGTCGACCACTCGGTAGCGGACTCAGGCGCGGTGGACCTCCTCATTCGGACCGGCGGCGAGCAGCGCCTGTCGGATTTCCTCCTCTGGGACTGCGCCTACGCGGAGCTCTACTTCACCGACCGGCTCTGGCCGGACTTCGGCGAGGCGGAGCTCACGGCGGCCCTGGCGGACTATTCCCGCCGCCAACGGCGCTTCGGCAAAGTGCTGGCGGCCGCCGAAGGTTAGGCTCGCGTGCGGCCACGATCGCGAACTGTCTAGATCGCCGCGAAGTTTCGCGCCTCGGCCGTCCAGGCGGGCGCGCGCTCCAGCGCCTCGGGAACCTCCTCCGGGTGGGATACCACCTGCCACATGAGCGCGTGGCGCGCGTCCATGAAGTGCTCGTTGACCGCGTGCGAGAGCAATTCCAGCAACGGCCGGAAGTAACCGCGGGTGTTCACCAGAATGATGGGCCCGAGGAAGAGACCAAGGCGCTTCAGGGTAATCGCCTCCATTAGCTCTTCGAGCGTGCCGCAGCCGCCGGGCAAGGCGACCGCTGCCTGCGCACCGGCGAGCATCAGATGCTTGCGGGTGCGCAGGTCTTCGACGAGCTGGAGCTCCGAGAGCCTGGGGTGACCCCATTCGAGGTCGGCCATGAACCGGGGCAGGATGCCGACGACGCGGCCACCCTTGCTCAACGCGCCGTCGGCGAGAGCGCCCATCGAGCCCCTGGCCCCGCCGCCATAGATCAGCGTGATGTTGCGCAGTGCGAGGGATTCGCCGAGCCTGAAGGCGGCTTCGCGGTACTCGGGATGTGAGCTGCCGCTCGAGGCGCAATACACGCATACCGCGCGGCCGGGCGCAGACTCCGGCCCGGCGGCCACATCGGATTGGATCACGTCGAGACTCCTCTCACGGCGGCCGCCAGGCGATCGCCTCAGTCGATGATCGACCGAAGGCCGAGTGGAGCGCAACTACCCGTCCGCCGGTGGCCACCGCCACGGGCCCGCCTATACTTCCGGGCCTCAGGAGGTGATTTCATGGCGGTGCAGCTGAACCACACGATCGTGCTGGCGCGCGATGCGAAGGCATCGGCGGAGTATCTTGCGGATATCCTCGGGCGCACGAGGCCGACGCATTACGGCCCGTTCTACGGCGTGGACGTGGACAACGGCGTAACGCTCGACTTCATGAGCACCGACGGCCAGATTCGCAGCCAGCATTACGCCTTCCTCGTGAGCGAGCCGGAATTCGATGCCATCTTCGGCCGGATTCGCGCACGCGGAGCGCAGTACTGGGCCGACCCCGGACAACGGCGTGCCGGCGAAATCAATCGCCGCGATGGCGGCCGCGGCCTGTACTGGGAAGACCCCGACGGCCATCTGCTCGAGATTCTCACCCGGCCCTACGGCAGCGGCGATTGATCAGTCGATTGCCGGGCGAGGCCGGCCTCTCGTAGAATCGATGTCAGCGCGGGTGTAGCTCAATGGTAGAGCTCTTGGTTCCCAACCAAGTGACGAGGGTTCGATTCCCTTCACCCGCTCCATAGCAAACCAGTGATCGAGGAACTCCTCTCAGATGGTGGTGAGTGCCCTGAAAACGCGCGCCTGCCGCCTGGAGATCTCGATCTCCGGACCGTCGCGCAGTTGCATATGGAGTCGGCCATTGATGCCCGCCTCGATACTCTCAATGAACTTCAGATTGATGATCTGGCGCCGATTTGCGCGGAAGAACTGCACAGGATCGAGGCGCTGCTCGATGGCCGCAAGACTTCGGGCGAGCAACGGCTTCACCTTTCCCCAGGACAGGCGAACGCAATTGCCCTCTGCTGTGAGCAATTGCACTTCGCGCAGCGGCACGAACCAGCAGCGACTCCCATCCCGGACAAACAGCTGCTCCAGTACCGAGCCCCCTCTCGCAGCGGGTGTCGCAGCCGCGCTCCGGACTCTATCCAAGGTAGCAGCCAGGCGCCGCGGATCGATCGGCTTCAGCAGATAGTCGAGTGCATTCACCTCGAACGCCTGCACGGCGTGCTCGTCGTGCGCGGTGGTGAAAACGACCTGCGGCACGTATTCCAGGCGCGAGAGCAGATCGAAACCCGAGGCGCCGGGCATTTCGATATCAAGAAATATCAAATCAGGCTGCAAATCTTCGATCAGCGCCTCGGCCTCCGCGGCACCGTCAGCTTCGCCGACGACCTCCATCCACGTGCATTCCAACAGCAGACGCCTCATTTCGCGGCGCGCCGGCGGTTCGTCGTCAACAATGATGACTCTCATTGTCCTACCGGGATGCGCACATTTGCGACGGCCAAATCCGGTTGTGAAAGGTCGAGCGAAATACTCGCGCTTGGGCCGAAAATCAGGCGCAGCCTCTCCGCCGAGTTACGCAGACCTATACCTCCCCTCGTCGGCACGACGCCGGTCGGACGGGGACTCCTTACTTCCAGGAGAAGCACTCCGGCGCGCACTACTGCGGCCACCTTTACGCGACCGCCCTGAGGCAGCTGGGCAATGCCGTGCTTGATTGCATTCCCCACCAGAGTCTGCAACAGCATGGACGGGATACCCACCGCAGCGGCCTCTTCGCTCACGCTGTAGTCGACGCTCAGCCGATCCTCAAAGCGCAGCGACTCGATTTGGAGATAGTCCCGGATGATTTCGAGTTCCTTGGATAGAGGCACTATCTCATGCTGGCCTGCACTCAACGCATAACGCAGCGTATTGGCGAAGCGAGTTACGACAACCTGGGCTACCTTTGGGTCGTTGGGTATGAGCGAGCGTACCGTGTTCAGAGCGTTGAAAAGAAAATGAGGGTTGAGCTGTGCCTTCAGGAGTCGCAGCTCAGCCTGTTGCAGCGACCGCGCCAGCTCTGATTGGCGTAATTCCGCGTTCCGCCGTCGTCGGATCGATAGTGCGACAAAGTAGATCACGAGCCAGACTGCGAACAGAGCCGTCCAGCTTATCCATTGATGCAGGACACGGATGATCGCACCGAGGTGCAGCTGCATATCGGGGGGTAGCTCTTGTATGAGCGACTCAGAGCTCTGCAGCGAGGATACGGACGTAAGCGGAGAAACGATTCCGAGCGGCAGAGCGAGGAGCAGGCTCGCGACCGCAATTCGCGGCACCAGGCTTCGAAGACCGTACGAGCTCCAATTGTGAGCGCGGATATATGCGTGCAGGCGATGTGTGAATATCATGCCGATCCCGTTGAGAATCGCGAGCTCGATGCTTACTCGAACCCAGGGAAGCTGCATGAGCAAAGCGCCGGCACAAAGCTGTAGAGCCGAATAGAGACCCCAGCCGCCGAGCTGGCAAAGCCAGTAACTCCGTGATGCGTGCGGCGGCGTCAGGGCATGTGGCGGCGTGTCCATGAGCGTTGCAATGTATCGCCGGCGAGTTAGCCGGGCAACACTCGATGGCGAACGGTCCATAAACCGCGGCGAACGGTCGCGGCGGCCTCCCTTAATGGATCAGCGATCCTGCGGAGCTCAGCATCGGGATCATCTGTGAGCAGGCGCATGATTGCGTTGTGACCGCGGCCGGCCGCGTATGGCACTACCGCCCGCCGGCATCAAGCCGTGCGACTCGGCCGCGTCCGACGCGAGGCGGGCTCCGAATTCGGGGCTCATCGCCTACTGTAGTCAGCGATTTGCACGGTGCGTTGCCATTGTGACCCTTCGCGCGGCTTCCGCAACCGTTCGCCACAAACTTGTAGTCGTAGGTTTCGGGCACTGCATGATGTCGACATTGAGTGCAAGCGAAACAAACGGAGTCCGTCATGCGTCCTTCAACTACGTTCAGACTTCGCGGCCTCATTGCGACCGCAATCTTCGGCGCTCTTGGCCTGAGCGTCTGCGTCGTTGCCGCCGCAGATCGCAGTGCTGAAAGTCGTACCGTGAGCTTTGCGGATCTAGATATCTCTACCCCGGCTGGCGCCCATATGCTCTACATGCGTATCCGATCGGCAGCCCAAGTCGTGTGCTCCTACTATTTCTTCGCCACGGATGCGGATAAAGCGCGTTGCGTGCGCGATGCGACCGCAGGTGCGGTGACAAAAATCAACCAACCCGCGTTGTGCGCGGTATTCAACGCGAGCAACAGGAGAGCGGCGCCGAGTGATCCCGTGTCACATGCCCGCTAGAGGCGCGGATTCCGGGTCAGCTGCTCTCACGGTTCACCCAAGCGGGACCGTATCGTGCGCGCCGACCAGTCCGCCGCACGCATCGCCCCCGTACCCCGGAAATTTGCACGCTCATCGCACTTGGCTCTCCGGAAGAACGCAACCCGCTGATCTAGCAGGAGATCCCGACGGGTTCGATTCCCATCACCCGCTCCGTCGGTGCGTGGCAATCTGCCACAGATTTCCCCACTCATCTCTCACCGTGGCCCGGCGGTCGCCATACGGCGTGTCGGTGGGGTCTTCTATCGAGGCCGCGTTCGCCGCGATCGCGCGCCTGAACGTGGAGTCAGCGTCCTCCACGTAGACATACAGAAACGCCGGGGCCGATTCACGAAGCCCGCCTCCGTCGCTGATCATGACCACGGAGTCGCCGATTCTGATTTCCGCCGGCCGCCCGGAATGAAACTCGCCGCGACCGTCGAAAACTTTCCTGATGAAGGAGACCAGATTCTCTGGATCTCGAACGATGATTCTCGGTGTGACGGTATGCCAACCGTCCGGCTGGAACTCGATCATGGTCGCAGTTTCCCGGGCTATTGCTCCCAGTATCGCCGATATGCATACCTCAGTAAGGTATTCATCGCGGGAACGGGCCCGTGTTCCTGCAAGGCGGGCGGCCGTAGTAAGCTCGACGTGAACTCATATCCGAGCCCAGTCCGCCGCGTCAATCGGAGGCGTCCACGATGGAAGGCACGAGGAAGCAGAGTCTTGCTCTCGTAATCGCGATGTCCCTGCTCGCCTGGCAGTGCCTGCAACCGGCGAACGCTGAAGCTCGTCCGACGGTCAACGGATCGGGCGCGGCAGGGGCGTATCTCAAGCGGTGGGACCTGACCGTAAGGACTCCAACCCGCGAGCGGCCATCGTGGATCGAGATATCCGCTGCGCACGGTCGAATCGAAGGTCTCATGGTCGGGCTTTGGGGCCACGCGACGCCGACGGGTGAAGTTCGAATCCAAAGCGGCGAAATTGAGCTCGCCGTGCCTACGGACGAGGGCTTTCCTGATGGGACGACATTGCACGGCCGACTCGTTGGCGGGAAGCTCGTGGGTACCCTGACCGCGCCCAGCGGGGCCTCGTGGACATGGTCCGGCCACCCCGCTCCGGCGCTCGAGCAAACGGGAACGCCCAAATGGGGCAAGCCCATCCGATTGTTCGATGGCAAGGACCTTGCCGGCTGGACGTTCACCGATCCGACTCAAGCAAGCAGCTGGAGCGTCAGAGACGGCGCGCTGGTCAAGCTCGGCCGCGGCTCCGAGATCGTCACGATATCCAAGTTTCGCGACTTCAAGCTGCACGTCGAGTTCAATTGCGGCCCGATGGCCAACAGCGGGGTGTATCTGCGCGGCCGCTACGAAGTGCAGATCGAGACCAACGCGGCGCAGGAGCCGCCGAACCGGCGCATGGGGTCGGTCTACGGATTCCTCGCACCGGAGCCTCCGCTCCCGAGCACACCGAACGTCTGGCAAAGCTACGACATCACGCTCGTCGGGCGAACCGTCACCGTCGTCGCTGATGGCCGCACGATCATCGATCACCGCAAGATTACCGGGGTCACCGGCGGGGCTCTCAATACGGAAGAAGGCTCGCCGGGACCCGTATACCTTCAGGGCGCCGAGGACGGGCGGGTGGCGTTTCGCAATATCGTGATCACGCCCGCGAAATAATCACGTCGAATCGGCTGGCAACGAACGTAGGCTCGTCTCATGTATCAACACAAAGGGGATCGTATGGATAAGCGCGAAATATCCCGTCGTGAATTCGTACGCCGCTCGACGCAGGCCGGCATCGTATTGGCCGCATCGCCTTATTTTCTGCATGCGCATTCGGCAGGCGCGGCGATGCAGTCGGTTGCCGCGAGCGACCGGGTCCGCTTCGGCATGATCGGTATCGGTATGCGCGGCTCCGGCATCCTGGACACCTGTGTGCGGCTTCCCGGCGTCGAGTGCGTGGCGGCCTGCGACCTCTATGACGATCGCCACACGCTCGCGAACGAGATCATCGGCAAGGCGACGGGCAAGACCGTGCCGACGACGCGCACGTACCAGGATCTGCTGGACAACAAGGAGATCGATTGCGTGGTCGCAGCCGTTCCGGACCACTGGCACCGGAAAATCGTCGTGGATGCCTGCGACGCCGGTAAGGACATCTATTGCGAGAAACCGATGACCCACGAGGTCGAGGAGGGTTTCAGGATCATCGAGGCGGCACAGAAGAACAAGCGCATCGTGCAGATCGGCAGCCAGCGCCGCAGCTCGATCACTTTCGCGAAGGCGAGGGAGCTCATTCGGCAGGGCGCCATCGGCGACGTCCACTACGTCCAGGCAATTCTCGGCCGGAACTCGCCCTGTGGCGCCTGGGTGTATGCGCCGCCCTTCAATCTCTCACCTCAGAACCTCGACTGGCAAACCTGGCTCGGCGATGCGCCGAGACGGCCCTTCGATCCTGTTCGTTTCGCGCGCTGGCGCGCCTTCAAGGACTACGGCGAAGGCATGCCCGGCGATCTCTTCGTCCATAGCCTCACCGGCGTTCACTATGTCATGGGCCTGGATGCGCCCCCTGAGCGAGCGCTGAGCATGGGCGGGCTCTTCCATTGGAAGGACGGGCGCGAATTCCCCGACGTGATGACGACGCTCTACGAGTATCCAAACCTGCGCGTAGCGGTTCTGATGACGCAGTGCACCGATCAGGAAGAAATTACCCGCTTCCTCGGCACGCGGGGAGTCATCGAAATCCAGGAAGAGGGCGCGCTGATGACGGTGGCTCCCCAGGACGGTAAGGACGATGCGCCCTGCTACTACGAGACAGGGTATCCACAAAAGATGCGGGATGCCTATGAGAAGAAGTGGCATGAAGAGAACGACCCCAAGCCGGGAGCGACCCAGCCGGCCGAGGGCACCGAGACGTATGTATTCCCGCCCAACTACGACCCGGTCGGCGATCATCTGTGGAATTTCTTCCAATCGGTGAGAACGCGACAGCCTTCAGTCGAGGACGCGGTCTTCGGCAATCACACCTCAATTGCCTGCCACATGGCCAACTACTCCTATTTTCACAGGAGCGCTGCGGTCTGGCAGGCAAGCCGCCAACGGATCACGGCGTAGCGGATCGTCCGCGTCAATGCCCGGTCGCACACGGACCGGGCCGCGGCAGAGCGGTCGAATCATTCCGCCCCAGCTCGCCTCACGATCTTCCACGCGAAATCATAGCTCCACTTGTCGTAGTACAGATTGCCGCCCTCCCATTCGACCTCGCCGCGTTGCGAGTCGACGGTGTCGGAGCGGAAAAACCGCTTCGCCGGGACGAAGTCACGCGAAAAGTCGTCGTTGAAGGCGACACGGAAATTATCCAGGCCGCCCAGGTAAAACCACTTCAGTGATGGCTCGCTGGAGTCGAGGCGACCAAAGGTGACATCCACCGGAACCCATCCATACGGGGCGAGATAGATCTCCGCCCAATCGTGGATGTCGTCGTAGTCGCCGCTGCTGAAAATCCAGCCTGACTGCCAGCGTGCGGGGATGCCGTTCATGCGCATCAGTGTGATCAGCAGCATGGTCTTTTCGCCGCAATCGCCATGGCCGGCACGCTGGGTATAGGCGCTCAGGTCCGCGATGGTGGAGTATTCGCGCGCACCCGCCCAGGGGATGTCATCCACCGCGGCAAAAATTCTTTGGGCAATCCGGTACGGATCGACGGCATCCCCCACTACCTGCCGTGAAAACACGCGCAGCGGCTGCGTGAACACGATATGCGGCGGACGCTCGGCCACGTACGGTGCGAGCTGTCGCGTGATCTTCTCAGGCACGACCTTCGAGGGGTCGATGAGGTGATACTGGGAATACACGGTCACCTCATAAGTGACGGAGAACGAGGTCGACTTGCCGGCCTGCGCGGGCTGCTCCAGGGATACCGTCCGTTGCATTGCCGATTCCGGCGCGATGTCGTGGGCGGATGGCTGACTCGAGATGAAGCGGATGTCTTCCTGTTGGTTCGGGATGGCGCGGGGATATGGGATCCAGGCATGGATGGTTTTGCCGGCCGGCACGGCATCGGCATCGACGGTCACTGTCTGTGTCACCTGCACCCGTTGCGGCAGGATGCTGAACCGGCCGGTCGACTTCGATCGCTGGATCACTCTGCGGTGATAGTCGGAAACACGCTCCAGATCGCTGTCAGCAAAGGGGGCTTGAACCTTGCGCCGGGCACGCGCTTCGGCGCTCAGGCGGAACAGATTGGATGGCGAGCGGCGGAAATACATGCGCTGGCCGTCGATGTACATATGCTCGAACAGGCCCTGCGCATCCCAGCGCGCAAACTCCGAATTTGTGAGATCCGGAATCTCCTTGCGCACCTTGGCTTCCACCTGATCGGCGTCCAGGCTGAAGTCGTAGCGCATGCGGTCCATGCGCGTGCGCTGAAATTCGAGCGCCTGGCGCGCATCCGGGGACAGTCCTGGTTCCTTCAGCGCCGCATCGATGCGGCCTTCCGCCGCCCGGAACTGCCCGGCGGTGACCATATCGATCACCAGGCTCTGGTCGGAGCCGTCAGCGCCGATCGCGGGAATGCCGGATGCCACGCTCAGCATCGGCCACATCACCGCGAGCACCAGGACCACCAGGACCGGCAGGACCGCCCGGACGGCGCGCGGGCGTGGCTTGGGCGATGTCGTTGCGACCGGCCAGCGGCGATGCCCACACCATGGAATGATTGTCCGGTACTGTTGCATGATCGAACCGGTCCCGTGCCTTTTGAGAGCCTTCGGCGGTCTCACCCGCCATTGGCCTCCGGTCTTGGTGCAAGTATCTCCTGCAGGTAGTCCTTGCCGCTGCCGCGCACCAGTTGTGGATACCTCAGTCCGCCGTCGTAATGGACCGTATACAGCTCGACCGCGCCATCATTCTGCGCCTGAATGCGCAATAGTCCCCCGCTCTTCTGCGCCTGGCTGATTCCGGCCCGCAAAGCCTGCGTGCTGTACTGCTTCCCATTGACCGAGATGAGCTTCATGCCCGGCGCCAGTCCGGCCTTGAAAGCCGGTCCATCCCACAACACGTCTGCGACTTTGCCATCGTTCTCGAGGAACAGGCCCACCGAGAACATTTCGTCGACTCCCTTGCCTTCGAGCTCGCCCTGGCCCACGTTTTCGAGTGCGTTCTGATATCCATTGGGCTTATCGGTGTACACGAGCCGCCAGCCGCTTGCCTCGATACCGGACAGCAACGGCACCTGCTGACCGACACCGTCCACCCAGTCGTGGAGATACCCGGCCCAGTCATAGGGTTGGATTGCATTCAGCGCTTTCACGACGTCATTGAACGTGTACGTGCGGGTTACGTAACTCCCGTCGGCGGCGCCGAAGAAGCTGCGTGCAAAGTCCCCTATGGAATGCCGATCGTGGCTCAAGTCGCGGATTTTCATATCGACGGCGAGCCACAGCAGCTGCCCCTCTCGATAAAAATCCGTTTGCCGGCGCCAGTTGGACCAGCGCATGGACGAGCCGTAGACCAGCTGCGCGGCGACGGTAGTATCGGCCAGCGGCCGCCAGTTGCTGCCAGGGCGATAGGCCATCGCGGCCGCCCGATAAGCCACGACGTTACGCCAGGTATCCGGCGACCATAGTCCGCTTCGCACTGTCAACATGTCGCCGAGATAGACCGTGAGGCCTTCATAGACCCACAAGCCCCAGCCGTGCTCCGCACGGTCGAAGTCGGGCTGCCACAATTGTGCCGGGCGCATGAATTTCCCGTTCCACGAATGCGTGGATTCGTGCGGCAGCAGCGAGGCGTCGAGCATGAAATGGTCGGGGTCCGCGAACATCTTCGCACCGCTGCGCGCGCGGTCGTCGCTCGATTGATGGTGCTCGAGGCCGCCCTTCGAGGTGTAGTCGCTCAGGGTCAACAGGAAGTGATAGTCGTCGTAGTGATGCGAGTGGAACAGGGCCTCTTCCTGCTCCACCAGCCGGCGAAACCCGGCGAGCTGCGTAGCGGATATGTCGATGGCGGCGGCAGTATCACCCACCATGTCGAAGTAACGGTGCACCGGCGACCCTTGCGGCGTGACATCGATCTCGCGGAAAAATTCGCCCGCAATCACCGGCGAGTCGACCAGTGTGTTGAAGGGCACGGGCTTGAACGTGACTCGCCCGCCGCTGCGTTCCCGTGTCTCGAGGGCGCTCGCATAGCCCCATCCGGCGGGGATCGCCAACGTCGGTTGATACATCTGCGTGCTGGTCGGATAGCCGGCGTAGTACAGCGCCACGCCATTCCACTCCAGACCCATCAGGTGCGGCGTGATGCGGTCGCTTGCGGGCAGCTGGAAGCGGACCTCGATCCGATCCGCGCCCTGCGGCACCATCAAATGAAATGCAAACATGTTCACGTCATCGCGGTGCCACGCAATCCGCTTGCCGCCCGCCGTGATTTCCAGACCCATCATCTCGTCAATGGGGCCGTCCGGGGCGTGATCGCCCGGGACCCACTTCGGATAGTAGAGGGTCAACGATCCGGGCCTGGCCGGCATCACTTCGTGCACATCGAAAAACTGCTGGCTGGGGCGGGACAGCTGAACGGTCAACAGGACCGGCCCGGGTGGCGCTTGCGGGCGCTCGCTGGCCATGCAGGATAGGGACGCCACGAGAGCAGTCGTGGAGAGAAGCAATTTCAGTCGGGTCACACCGTTCTCCGAATGAGTTCCTGGCCGCCGGGTTCGCCCCGGTTCAGCTCATGTGTTCCGCTCATGTGCAAGTTTCTGCGGCCGCCCGCGAGTTCGCTACGTGCGCTGGCCGCTGCGCGATGATGCCGCGGCGATCGACGGGCGTCGTTGCCACGCCATCCAAAGGAAATACAGGGGTACACCGGCGACCGTGATGAGGATGCTGACGATGGTAGACCAGAACTGCGCGTACAGCGCATTCGCAACGACGGCCAGGGTCGCCAATACGAACAGCGCGGGAACGACGGGATAACCGAGCGCGCGGTAGGCGCGGGGAAAGTCCGGACGCCGGCGCCGCAGGATGAAGAGCCCGATAATGCACAGTGCGAGGAACGGCCAGACACCCAGCACGTAACCCTCGGCCAACTGCATGAAGTCACGCAGCAGCACGTAGATCACCGCCAGAACCGCGATGAAGCCGATTGCGACGTAAGGGGTCTCGAATCTCGGGTGGACGCGGCCCACGGTGCGGAAGAAGAGCCCATCCTCGGCCATCGCAAAGAATACCCGCGGACACGAGAGGATACTGCCGTTCAGGGTACCGAACACCGACAGCATCACCAGCGCGCCCGCCAGCGAAGCGCCGGCCCGCCCAAATACCGCCCCGGCGGCATCCGCGGCGACGGACTTCGACGCTGCGAGCTGCGGCAACGGCAGCGCACGCAGGTACGCTGCATTGATGAGCAGATATGCAGCGACCACCACCAGGACGCCGCCGATGAGCGCTATCGGTAAATTGCGCTGCGGATTTTTGACCTCGCCCGACAGCGCGGTGAGGTTCTCCCAACCATCGTAGGCCCAAAGCGCGGCGATCAGGCCAATGCCGATGCCGGACCAATTCGCCGCGCCCATGGGCTCGACGCGAAGGGGATTCGCCTGTCCTCCGGGCGCGAAGGCGAAAATGGCCGCGGACAGGCCGACGATGGCCAGTACCTTGGCGCCGGTCGAGAGGTTCTGGATCACGGCGCCCAGCTTCACCGAACGATAGTTTGCGGCACCGACCAGGATGATGAGCGCCGCTCCGATCGCGTGCTGCACCGTCGCGCGAATCGGCACGAAGTAGCCCAGGTATTCCGCGAACATCAGGCTTTGCGCGGCCCACGAGATCGGCGTGGTCAGCAGCCACATCCAACCGAACAGGAACGCGAGCGGGCGGCCGTATGCCTCGCGCAGATACACATAAGGGCCGCCGGCCGCGGGGTACATGGTGGCGAGCTCGGCAACCGAAAGCGCGCCGAACAGCGAGACGACGCCTCCCAGGATCCACACCAGAGCGATGCCGGTGAGACTGCCGGCCGATTCTGCGATCGGGGATGGAACGCGAAAGATCCCGCTGCCGATGATCACTCCGACTACGACTGCCATGCCGGTGACGAGCCCGAGTTTGCGCGGCAGTTCGCGCGGTGCGGTTGCTGACGATTCGGCCATGAGCGCCGATCGTACCTGCTCTGCGCTAGGCTGTAGAGACGGCACCTGCCGGGTCAGCCACGGCGGCGCCGGCGCCGGTGAGCGCATTGAATAGCGCCGCCGATAGTGATTCTCGCGGGCATTGCACAGTAGATGCGGGCAAGGCGGCCATAACCCGCAGCTATGCCAAATGTCGGTCTTTTCATTGGTGGTTTTCGCCGACGGGTGAGTATCTTCGGAACGGTGCCGTGTGTGGTTGCTTGCGCCGCGCGCGGTCACAGGGTTGCTCATCGTGCCGACGCGACAAAAACAGCAGCGGCTGAATCCTGCCGCTCACCCACATTTCAGCAGCTGGGGAGTAAGTATCATGAAGAGAGCCTCTTTGCGGCGATTGAATCGCAAGAGCGTCTTGCACCGCAAGAGCGTCCTGCAGCGCAAGGCGGTCGCGGTCGCGGTCAGCTCAGCCCTCATGGGCCTCTCGGGTACCGCCTGGGGACAGGCGGTCACGGGCACGATCCAGGGTACGGTTCCGGCGGCTGCCGACGAAGCCATCCGGATCACCGGTGGCTCCGGCTTCGACCGTACCATCACCGTGGATCCTTCCGGCAGATACTCGACCACTGTTCCAGTCGGTACCTACACGGTATCCCTGCTGCAGAAGGGCAAGGTCGTGCAGTCCAAGACGGGCGTCAGCCCCGTCGCAGCGGGCGCAGTGACGGTCGTCTTTGCCAGTGCGACCGCCACGACGACCACGACAGCCCTGAACACCATCGTCATCTCGGCCAGGGCGATCCCGGCGATCGACGTGTCCACGACCAATCAGGTCACCACGGTGACCGCCGGCGACCTGCAGCGCCTGCCCTTGCAGCGTGACGCGGCCGATATCGCGGCACTCGCGCCGGGTGTCAACATGGGCTCGCCCCAGCTGAGCAGCGGCCCACTGGGCAACCCGATCAATGTGTTCGGCGGTGCCTCGACGGCCGAGAATGCCTACTACATCGACGGCATGAATGTCACCGATGCGCTCACCGCGCAGGGCGGTCTCGAGCTGCCGTATGGCGCCATAGAGGAGCAACAGACCCTCATCAGCGGCTACGGCGCCAAATATGGCCGGTCCATCGGCGGCGTGATCAACCAGATCGGCAAGAGCGGCACCAACGACTGGCACTTTGGCGTGCGTGCCCTGGTGCAGCCATCCTCTTTGCTGGCGCGCTTCAGGAATTCCTATTACGCCAATCCGTACGCGACCGCGAAGGGGTTTCCTCCGGGTCTGCTGCACAGCTACAACGCGCCCGAGGATTCCCAGGAGACGATATACGACGCCTACGTCAGTGGCCCGATCATCAAGGACAAGTTATTTTTCTTCCTGGCCGCCGAGGAGGACAACACGGGGCAAACCACCAACGACCTGAGCCTGGGTAACTCCGGCTCGTTCGAAAATCCGGTCATCGCCCACGATCGCACGGACGCGCCCAAGTACTACGCCAAGATAAATTGGAACATCAACGACAACAATCTGCTCACACTGACCGGGCTCCAGAGCGCGAACAAGACCTGGCAGACGCAATATAATGTCAACTACGACCCACCGAGCCTCGGCACTTTCTCGGGTTTCGGCCAAACGGTAAAGACTACCTTCAGGATGGGGGTGGCGAATTTCACCTCCTACCTCACCGACCACCTGACTCTGGATGCGATGTACGGCAGAACTCATGGCGACTATTCAGTAGTGCAGCCTGAGGGCCCGGGATTCAATGCGTCATTGCCGAACATCCAGAGCGCATCCAATCAGGATCCGCAGTTCACGCCGCCGGGCGGCATCACCAACGCCAACACAAACTCGACGCAAGCCGACCCCTTGCACCACGTCAACGTCACGTCGTACCGCGTGAGCCTCGATTACAAGTGGCGCGCTCATGATATTACGGTGGGTATCGACAACATCAATTCCTGGGACTTGCACGACGGCAGCGAGAACACCGGACCTGGGTATGCCTGGATCTACGGCGCCAGCGCGCCTGGTCAGGACATTTTCGTCGGCACCACCCCCAATGTAGCGCCCTTTGTCGGCCCGTCGAATCAATGCTTCAACGGGACTTGCTACTATGTCCAGCAGTCCTTCTCCAGATCATCGGCGTCCGTGAAGGTCGAGCAGCGCGCACAGTACATCCAGGATAACTGGCACGTTACCCCAGAGCTGCTGCTGTCCCTGGGGTTGCGCAACGACCAGTTCACGAATTTCGATGGATCCGGCGTGCCCTACATCAAGCTGACCTCACCCCAGTGGGCACCCCGCCTCGGCTTCAGTTGGGACGTGCACGGCGACTCGACTTTCAAGGTATTCGGCAATGCCGGCCGCTACTACCTGGCGCTCCCGTTGACCACCGCCCTCTCGATCGCGGCGCCCGTGGTTAACTATTCGCTCTATGGGACCTACACGGGCATCGATCCGTCGACCGGCGCGCCCACCGGCTTCAAGCCGCTGTACCAGCTTCCGTCGACGGGCGTGGGTATCGACAGCGAATACGGCCAGGCGAAGGATCCGAGGATATCGGCTTCCCAGAACATCAAGGCCGAGTATTCGGACGACTTCGTGCTCGGCCTGCAGCACGAGTTCGAGCTGTTGGACGAGAAGTGGGTGGCCGGGGCAACTGGCACGTACCAGAAGATGAACCGGATCATCGACGACTACGACGACGAGCAAAGAGAGTGTGCCGCTGGGCTGGCACAGGGCTATTCCTGGATGACGCCTGACACCTGCAACCAGTGGGCCCAAAGCCTCATCCTGATCAACCCGGCTGTGAACCAGCATATTCTGATGAAGGCACCCGACGGAAGCCTCGTCCCGGTCAACTTCACGCCGGCGGAACAGGGCTTCCCGCGGGGAGTGCTGCGTCAATACTACTCATTGGACCTTTCACTGACGCATGTCTGGAACGGCAAGTGGTCGGCGAAGTTCGACTATGTTTTCTCCAAGACGTGGGGCAACACGGAAGGGCCGGTCAGCACCTTTTCGCAACAGAGCGGGTCGTATGAATCGATCACGACCGCGTGGGACTTCCCCGAGAGAATGGTGAATTCGTATGGCGTGCAGCCGAACGACCGCAGGCACCAGTTCAAGCTCTTCGGAGCTTATGGCATCACTCGGGACCTGACGGTAGGCGCCAACCTGTACGCCGCTTCCGGCACCCCCCGAATGTGCCGCGGCGGATACGGGCCGGACCAGATCGCTTTGCACGGTTCCCACACCTACTACTTTTGCGCCGGGGTCCCGGTGCCACCGGGCTCTCTGGGCCGCTTGCCGTGGACCAGCCGCCTGGATCTCAATATGGATTACAAACCGGCGTTTGCCCACCACAACCTCGACTTCAACGTTGCGGTGTTCAACGTGTTCAACCGTCAGACGCCGCTCTTCATCAACGACTTCTTCGGAACGACCGCCAATCCCAATTCTGAATACGGCAATGTGGAGAATTTCACGCCGCCGCGGTTCGTCCGACTCTCGATTGCCTACGATTACTGATCGCCTCGAGTGACTCCGTCGCCGCCGGGCTCGTGCCCGGCGGTTTCTTGCGACGCGCTTTCCGGCGGGGTAGCATGCCCAATCGACGCCGCCCGCCCATGACGACATGACTTCCGTTACCGAGCCGCAATCCGCGCAGGGCGGTTCCCGGCGACCGCTCTCATCGGTGGCCACTCGCCTGCTGGCGAGGGCACGCAAGGAGTGGGCACAGCAACAGTTTGAAGCTGCAGAGCAGTCGCTGATCAGCGTGCTGACGTTGGCACCGGATGAGCCGGACGCCATCCGCCTGCTGGGCATGGTGGTCCAACGCCTCGGCAAGCACGCCAAGGCAATCGAGTGCTTCCGGCAGGTTCTGGCGATCTGCCCCGAGGACTCCGATCTGCACATCGGCCTCGGCATCGCACTGTTCGAGCACGGCAACGCCGATGAAGCGCTGATGCACTTTCGACGCGCCTGCGAGCTCGAGCCTGCTTCCGCCTCGGCGTGGTTCAATCTCGGCGAGGCACTCGCCCGCCAGGCGCACACGGATGAGGCCGTCACCGCCTTGCGGCGCACGCTCGAGCTTGAGCCCGCACACATATCCGCCCGACTCTCTCTCGCCCGGGCGGAAGCCAATCTGGGTCGAGTCGAGGCCGCGGTAGCCGGATTTCGCGAAGTGCTGCAACGCGATCCCGCCAATGCAGAAGGTTGGTTCGGGTTGTCGAATCTCAACGTGGTTCAGTTCGATGCCGCGGATACCGCTTCTTTGCGCCGCGCATTGGCGCGCCAGGATTTGCCAGACCGTAGTCGCGAGCTGTTGGGTTTCACCTTCGCCAAGGCGCTCGAGGGCCAGCGCGACTACGCGCAGGCATTCGAGGTTTTCCGGACCGCCAATGCTTCGCGTCGGCGCCGGGTGCAATGGGATGCGGCGGGAGAGCACAAACGGGTCGAGGCGATTCGACGCGTATTTGCCGATGCGACGCCGACGCCGGTCGACGCACAGCTCGGCAACGAAGTCATCCTGATCGTCAGCATCCCGCGCTCGGGCTCGACGCTGGTCGAGCAGATCCTGGCTTCGCACCCGGAGGTGGAGGGTGCGAACGAGATCCGGGACATGAAGCAGATCGTCGATGCGGAAACCCAGCGCCGCAACTCCGCATTCCCCCTTTGGGTACCCGATGCCACGGCCGCAGATTGGCAGCGCCTCGGCCGCGAGTATCTCGCGCGAACGGCGCGCTGGCGGCAGTCGAAGCCGCGGTTCACCGACAAGAGCCTCGTCACCTGGTACCTGGTGGGCGCTGCCTTGGCGATGCTGCCGGCCGCTCGCGTGGTCGTCGTTCGGCGCGACCCGGTGGAGACCTGCCTGGGCTGCTTCCGCCAATGCTTCGCGTCGGCGCCGGGTGCAATGGGATGCGGCGGGAGAGCACAAACGGATCGAGGCGATTCGACGCGTATTT
>Ga0105240_10005381_pt1 | contig 19092 bp, 13 predicted proteins | sample KBSC54metaG_FD_80426 | JGI IMG/M metagenome (GOLD analysis project Ga0105240, IMG submission 80426) | Corn rhizosphere microbial communities from Kellogg Biological Station, Michigan, USA - KBS C5-4 metaG | ecosystem: Host-associated > Plants > Roots > Rhizosphere > Soil | place: Michigan, USA... | reverse complement strand
GTCGGGCTGTGGGCCGGAGTGATCGGTGCGCTCGCCGTGGGACTGGTCGGCGCGCAGTTCGTCGGGATCAAGCCAGCGCAGTTGCCATCGATGGCGATACTGGCGTTATTGACGGTGGCTGCGTCGATCATCGGCGACCTGTTCGAAAGCCTGATGAAACGCCACTCCGGCTATAAGGATTCAGGCACGCTCATTCCGGGCCACGGCGGCGTGCTCGATCGCGTCGACAGCCTGCTTGCCGCGCTGCCGGTGTTGTGGATCGTGAAGGGCTGGCTGGAACTCTAGCGGGTACGCGTGTTCGAAGGTCTCGCTCGACTGCTTCCGTGTCGGATCAAGGCACCGGCACTCCGTCCCGCGACTTTCGAGCCCATGGATTCAGGACCAATACGACGCGGGGAAACATGAGGGAAGTTGCGGTTCTGGGTGCGACTGGATCGATCGGCGCTTCGGCGTTGGATGTGATCGCGCGCCATCCGGATCGCTTTGTCGCGACCGTGCTCAGCGCGGACGTGCGGGTGGATGAGCTGATCGCGCTGTGCATCCGGTTTCGACCGCGCCATGCCGTGATTGCGCAACAGGCGCATTACCCTGCGCTTCGCGATGGCCTCGCATCGGCAGGACTGGCAACGCAGGCGCACGGCGGAACCGAAGCGCTTGCCGCGCTCGCCGCCAGCGATGCCTGCGACACCGTGATCGCAGCGATCGTCGGCGCTGCCGGGATGGAATCCACGCTTGCCGCCGCACGTGCGGGCAAACGCCTGCTGCTCGCGAACAAGGAATCGGTGGTACTCGCCGGCGCCTTGCTGATGCGCACATGCAAGGACAATGGCGCGGAAATCATCCCGATCGACAGCGAACACAATGCGATCTTCCAATGCCTGCATGGACAACGAGCCGATCCCAGTCGCGTCAGCAAACTCATCCTGACCGCTTCCGGCGGCCCGTTCCTGAACCGCAGCCGTGCCGAACTCGCGCGAGTGACTGCCGAGCAAGCCTGCGATCATCCAAACTGGAAAATGGGCCGCAAGATCTCGGTCGATTCGGCGACATTGATGAACAAGGGCCTGGAAGTGATCGAGGCGCGGTGGTTGTTCGGGGTGCCACCCGAGCGCATCGATGTGCTCGTGCACCCGCAAAGCATCGTGCACTCGATGGTCGAGCACGTCGATGGCTCCGTTATCGCGCAGCTCGGCCAGCCGGACATGCGCACCACGCTGGCCTGCGCGCTGGCATGGCCCGAGCGCGTTGCATCCGGCGTGGCGCCGCCGGATCTGGGCGCGATCGGCGCGCTCACCTTCCAGCATCCCGATCGCGATACCTTCGCCTGCCTCGACCTCGCCTACGCTGCCCTAGCAACCGGCGGAACCGCGAGCGCAACCTTGAATGCCGCGAACGAAGTCGCCGTCGCCGCATTTCTTGATGGACGCATCGGCTTCCTCGATATTCCCGCAGTCATCGCGGAAACGCTGGAATCCGCCGAAACATTGCCAGCCGACAGCATCGAACACCTGCTCGCCGCCGATGCCGCCGCGCGTCGCCATGCCGGATCGCAGCTGGCGCACCGCGCCGGAGCCTGCGCATGAGCACGTTCTTCGGCTCGATCTGGTGGATGGTCGTCAGCATCGGCATCCTGGTGACCTTCCACGAGTTCGGCCATTTCTGGGTCGCGCGCCGCTTCGGCGTGCATGTGCTGCGCTTTTCGATCGGTTTCGGCAAGCCCTTGCTCAAGCGTGTCGACCGCGACGGTACCGAATACGTTGTCTCGATGATTCCCCTGGGCGGCTACGTGAAGATGCTCGACGAGCGCGAATTCGAGGTCGATCCAGCCGACGCGCACCGCGCCTTCAATCGCAAGCCAGTGTGGCAGCGGATGTTGATCACCGCTGCCGGCCCTGCCGCGAATTTCCTGCTGTGTTTTGTGTTGATGTGGACGATGTTCACCATCGGCCAACCGGACTACCTGCCGATCGTCGGGCGCGCCGACATGCTCGCGGCGCAAGCTGGTTTTGTACCGGGTGATCGCCTGCTGAGCATCGACGGCGAGCGCGTGGAAACCTGGACCGACGCCGCGATGCTGCTGTCTTCCGCAGCGATGGAGCGCAAGCCGGTGCAGGTGGAAGTCGCGCGCGACGATGGCGGACATTCCACTCGCAACCTGCCATTGCAGCAACTCGCGGGCGGGCTCGACGAAACAGCAGCGCTCGGGCGAATCGGACTGGTGCCGAAACAATTCCTGTTGCCGCCGGTGATCGGCAGTATCGCCAGCGATGGCCCGATCGGGCAATTGCAGGTTGGCGACCGTATCGTCGCTGTGGATGGCGTCGCCGTCACTACATTCGACCAGCTTGCAGAACAAACCCGCACGCATGCGCGCGCGGGCGAGCCGCTGCGGCTTGACGTGCAGCGCGGCAACTCGCAATTGCATATGGATGTACAGCCGAAGCTGCGCGATCCCGGAAATGGCAAGCCCGCGATGACCATCGGCATCGGCGTGCAGCAGCAGCCGGCCAGTTTCGATGGACTGCGCCGCTACGGCCCGATCGATGCCGCTACGGCGAGCGGACACGAGATGTGGAAGCAGGCCAGTGCGAGCCTCAGTATGTTGCGCAGGATCGTCACTTCCGGCTCGGCGCCGGAGGTTTCCGGGCCGGTCGGGATCGCCCGCTACGCGAACGAGGCGGCCCACCTGGGCCTTGCCTGGTTCCTGTTTTTCCTGGCGATCCTGTCGCTCAGCCTCGGCATCATGAACCTGCTGCCGGTGCCGATCTTGGACGGCGGGCACCTGCTGTATTACCTTATAGAGCTTGTGAAAGGCAGCCCGGTCAGCGAACGTTCGCTGGCGGTCGGCCAATACATCGGCCTGACGCTGCTCGGCGGGCTGATGTGCGTGGCCTTCTACAACGACCTCCTGCGTCCGCTGTCTTGAAATTCCCGCGCAATACCACCTCTTTTTCACCCGTGGAGTCTTTCCGCGGCCAACCGGATGCACAGATGACGCGTACCGCTGCCCCCCGCTTGCTTGCCCTCGCCCTGTCCGCCGCCATCGCCTTTGCACCAGGCGCCAAAGCGCAGAACTTCGAGCCCTTCCGGGCCCAGGACATCCGCATCGACGGCCTCCAGCGCATCGCTCCGGGCACGGTCTTCACGTACCTGTCGATCGAAAAAGGCGACACCGTCGACCGCGCGGCTGCCGCCAATGCGATCCGCGCACTGTTCAAGACCGGTTTCTTCAGCGACGTCGAGATCGAACGGCAGGGCGACATCCTGGTCGTGAAAGTGACCGAGCGCCCGGCGATCAACAAGCTCACCCTCATCGGCAACAAGGAAATCAAGACCGAAGACCTGCTCAAGGGCCTCAAGCAGATCGGCCTCTCCGAGGGCGAGACCTTCGATCGCCTGAGCCTGGATCGCGTGACCCAGGAACTCAATCGCCAATACGACGACCGCGGCAAGTACAACGTGTCGATCACGCCGAGCGTGGCGACGCTGGATCGCAACCGGGTGGACGTGACGATCACCATCGCCGAAGGCAAGCCGGCCAAGATCCGCGGGATCAACATCGTCGGCAACCAGGCCTACACCGACAAGCAATTGCGCGACAACTGGGAGTCGGGAACCGGCAACTGGCTGTCCTGGTACAAGCACGACAACCAGTACTCGCGCGAGAAATTGTCGGGCGACCTGGAAAAGCTCAACTCCTATTACCTCGATCGCGGCTACATCGACTTCAACATGGACTCGACCCAGGTCGAGATCACGCCCGATCGACGCGACATGTTCCTCACCGCGAACATCACCGAGGGCCAGATTTACAAGGTTTCCAGCGTCAAGGTGTCCGGCGATACCATCGTGCCGAAGGCGGACATGGAAAAATTGGTCGCGGTCAAGCAGGGCGAGATTTTCTCGCGGCGCAAGCTGGAACAAACCGTCGATGAGATGACCGTCTTGCTCAGCAACATCGGTTACGCTTTCGCCAAGATCTCGCCGGAACCGACCATCGACAAGGATGCGCGCACGGTCGGCATCGATTTCCAGGTCGTACCGGGTCCGCGCGTGCTGGTTCGCCGCATCGTGTTCAAGGGCAACACCCGTACGGCCGATACCGTGCTCCGGCGCGAGATGCGCCAGCTCGAAGGCAGCTGGTTCTCGCAGGCGGCGGTGGATCGTTCGCGCATCCGCTTGCAACGACTCGGCTATTTCGACGACATCTCGGTCGACACGCCGGCTGTTCCCGGCACCAACGACCAGGTCGACGTGGTGGTGAGCGTCAAGGAGCGCACGTCGGGACAGTTCACCTTCGGCCTCGGCTACTCCCAGCTTGAAGGCTTGATCACGACCGTTTCGCTCAACGAAAACAATTTCCTCGGCTCCGGCAACCACTTCGGCGTGACCGTGTCGAACAGCGTTTTCCAGAAGAGCGTGAACTTCAGTTACCTCGACCCCTACTTCACCAGCAATGGCGTTTCGGTCGGCTATGGCGCGTTCTATACCCAGTTCGACAACTCCAACTTCAACACGGCGCAATACTCGAGCAATGCGGTCGGCGGAACGGTGACCTTCGGCATCCCGATCACCGAAACCGACACCGTCGGCCTCACGGTGGGCGCCAACAACAAGCAGATCCAGACGATCGTCGGCTTGACGCCGCAAGTCATCATCAATTACCTGGACACCGTCGGCCACTACACCTTCAAGACGCAACACATCGACTTGTCGTGGGCGAAGGACACGCGCAACAGTTTCTTCGCGCCGACCCGCGGCACTTACCAGCGTTTTGGCGCCTTCGTCGCATTGCCCGGCTCCACCCAGGAATACTACAAACTGTCTTACACGTTCGAGCGCTATTGGCCGTTGAGCTCGTACCTGATACTGCGTACCGCCTTCGATCTCGGTTATGGCAACGGCTATGGCAATGCCTCGGCCAATGGATTGCCATTCTTCGAGAACTATTACGCGGGTGGCGTGAACTCGGTTCGCGGTTTCAAGGACAACACCCTGGGGCCGTTCGCGCTTGCGACGGGATCGACGTTCCAGCAACCGCTGGGCGGCGCGGTCAAGACGACCGGTTCGATCGAGACGTTCTTCCCGCGCTTGATCAATTCGGATCAGGCACGCCTGTCGACCTTCGTCGACTTCGGCAACGTGTACTCGAAGCCCGGCGATTTCAGCTTCAACACGCTGCGCGCATCCGTCGGCGTCGCATTGCAGTGGCGCGCGCCGATCGGCCCGATCATCATCAGTTTCGCCGAACCGATCCGCAAGGAACCGGGCGACCAGCCCGAACACCTGCAGTTCACCTTCGGCAGCAGCTTCTGAAACCACTGGCTGGATCGGCGGCAGCCACGGACACATGACCATCAACGCGCACACGCTGGCCCAACTTGCCGAACGCTTCGACCTGGGCCTGCGTGGCGATGGCGGGATCGTGATCGAAGGCGTCGCGACCCTTGCGAGCGCAGGCGTTGGCCAGCTCGCATTCCTGGCGAATCCGCGCTATCGCAACGAGCTCGCGCGCACCACGGCATCCGCGGTCGTGCTGCGTGCCGAGGATGCCGGGAACGCGCCGGTTGCGTGCCTCGTCGCCGCGAACCCACAGGCCGCGTTCGCGCGCATCGCCGCATTGTTCGACCCGCGCAAGCTGCCAGCGCCGGGCATCCACGCTAGCGCCGTGATCGATCCGTCCGCGCAGGTCGATCCGCGCGCAAGCATCGGCCCGTTCGTGAGCATCGGCGCGCGCAGCACGATCGCCGCCGGCGCGATCGTCGGCGCCGGTTGCGTGATCGGCGACGATTGCGTGATCGGTACGGATTGCGAGCTCGTCGCGCGGGTCACCCTGGTTTGTCGCGTACGTCTCGGCAACCGGGTAATGATCCATCCCGGCGCGGTGCTGGGCGCCGATGGCTTCGGCCTGGCGATGGAAGCCGGGCGCTGGATGAAAGTGCCGCAACTCGGCGGCGTCGCGATCGGCGACGACTGCGAAATCGGCGCGAACACCACGATCGATCGTGGCGCACTCGACGACACCGTTCTCGAAGAGGACGTACGGCTCGACAACCAGATCCAGATCGGCCACAACGTGCGGATCGGCGCGCACACCGCGATGGCCGGTTGCGCGGGCGTCGCCGGTTCGACGAAAATCGGCCGCAATTGCCTGATCGCAGGCGCGGTCGGCATCAACGGCCACATCGAGATCTGCGACAACGTCGTCATCCACGCTGCGAGCACCGTGCTCAACTCGATCGACCAGCCCGGCGAATATTCCTCCGGCACCGCGTTGCAGGATCACCACACATGGCGGCGCAACGTGGCGCGTTTCAAACATCTCGACGAGCTTGCGCGTAAGCTCAACACGCTTGCCAAGGATTCAACGCAATGACTTCGCCATCGCCCCAGCAGACCTACGATATCGAAGCGATCCAGGCCATGCTGCCGCATCGTTATCCGTTCCTGCTCGTGGATCGCGTCCTCGCCTGCGAGCCGGGAAAATCGCTGCGCGCACTGAAGAACGTCACCGCCAACGAACCGTTTTTCCAGGGCCATTTCCCCGGCCACCCGGTGATGCCGGGCGTGCTGCTGATCGAAGCGATGGCGCAGGCCGCGGGCTTGCTGACGCAGATCTCAGCGCCGCCGCGCGCCGAGGGCGAAGAACAGGCGATCTTCTACCTGGTCAAGGTCGACAAGGCGCGCTTCAATCGCATCGTCATACCGGGCGACCAGCTGATCTTCGAAGTCGAACTCCTGCGCACGCTGCGCAACATGGCCTTGTACGGTTGCCGCGCACTCGTGGACGGCAAGGAAGTCGCGAGCGCCGAGATGCTCTGCGCGCGCAAGGGCTGAGTCCTGCCGTGTCGGAGGTTGCCATGAAAATCCATCCGACTGCACTGATCGATCCCCTGGCGCGCCTAGGGAATGATGTATGCATCGGCGCCTATAGCGTAGTCGGCGCGAATGTCGCGATCGGCGATGGAACGGTCATTGGCGCGCATGCAACCATCGATGGCCCGACGACCATCGGCCGCGACAACCATATCCATTCGCACGCGGCGATCGGCGGCGATCCGCAGGACAAGAAATTCCACGGCGAACGCAGCGAACTCGTGATCGGCGATCGCAACACGATCCGCGAATTCACCACGATCAATCGCGGCACGGCCGATGGCGGCGGCGCGACGCGGATCGGCGACGACAACTGGATCATGGCCTACGTGCATGTCGCGCACGATTGCATCGTCGGCAACAACACCGTGTTCGCGAACAATGCGACGCTCGCCGGCCATGTCGAGATCGGCGACTACGTCACCCTCGGCGGTTTCAGCGGCGTGCACCAGTTCTGCAAGATCGGCGCGCATGCCTTCATCGGCATGGGCAGCCTGATCAACGCCGACGTGCTGCCGTTCGTCATGGTCGGCGGCCAGTACGCGAAGCCCCGCGGCATCAATTCCGAAGGCCTGAAGCGCCGCGGTTTTTCGGCCGAACGCATCGCCGCGATCAAGCGCGCGTACCGCGCATTGTTCGTTTCCGGAAAACCGCTCGCCGATGCGCGCGAGCAACTCGTCGCGCAATCCGCGGACGACGAGGACGTGCGCCGCATGCTGGAATTCATCGATCGCAGCGGACGGTCGCTGTTGCGATGAATCCGGAGTCCCTGCGCATCGCACTGGTCGCAGGCGAAGCATCGGGTGACCAGCTCGGTGCGGGATTGATCGCCGAGTTGCGCCGTCGCCATCCGCAGGCGCAATTCGCAGGCGTTGGCGGCGCGGCGATGCGCGATGCCGGCCTTGATGCCTGGCACGATTGCAGCGCGCTCGCGGTGATGGGCTTGTCCGAAGTCGTTCGGCACCTGCCGCGCCTGTTGAAGCTTCGGCGCGCGTTGCGCCAACGCCTGCTCGAATGGAAACCGGATGTCTTCATCGGCATCGACGCGCCCGACTTCAACCTCAGTCTCGAGCGCGCGCTCAAGCAGCGCGGCATCCGCACCGTGCATTACGTGAGCCCGTCGGTGTGGGCGTGGCGCGAAAAACGCGCGGCAAAAATCGGCCGTAGCGCCGACCGCGTGCTATGCCTGTTCCCGATGGAACCGGCGATCTATGCGCGTTATGGCGTGGATGCGCGCTTCGTAGGCCATCCATTGGCCGACACCTTCGCGCTGGAACCCGATCGCGCGGCAGCACGCATCGCGCTCGCACTGCCGGCAGAAGGCACGTTGATTGCGTTGCTGCCGGGCAGTCGGCTTGGCGAAATCAACAAGCTTGGCGCGGATTTCCTGCGCGCTGCCGCGCTGCTGCTAGGCGAACGACCGAAATTGAAGTTCATCGCGCCGATGGCGAATGCCGCGTGCCGCAAGGCATTTGCAATGCAACTCGATGCAGTGAGCGCCGAATACCCGAACGTGCTACTGCGCGAAGCGATGCACCTGCTCGATGGTCGCGCGCACGAGGCGATGATCGCTTCCGACCTCGTCCTGCTCGCATCCGGCACCGCGGCACTCGAAGCGATGCTGGCCAAGCGGCCGATGGTGGTCGCGTATCGCGTCGCGCGCACGACGCAGGTGATGGTCAAGGGATTTCGCATGCTGAAGATCGGACGCTACAGCTTGCCGAACGTTTTGCACATGGAAGTGCCTATGCCGCGAGCGCAGGATGCGCAGGAGCGGCGACTGCATGCCGAAGTGCCAACGTCGGCCGCGGTCGCTTCCGGCTCCCTGCCTCCCGCGACGACCGAAGGGAGTGCAGAGCCACTCGTGCATCCATGCACATCGCAGAACGTGCAACACCGGAATCTTCGCGGCGAACCGCTGGTTCCGGAATTGATGCAGGAAGACGCCGCTCCCGCCGCGCTCGCCGATGCATTGCGCGCGTGGCTCGACGAACCGGAGCGCGTACAGGCGGTGCTTCCGCGATTCCGCGAACTGCATCTCGCGTTGCGCCGCGACGCTTCCGTGCTTGCGGCGGACGCTGTCGACGAACTGCTGACACGATGAATGCGGAATCGCGCATCGCCGGCGTCGACGAGGCCGGTCGCGGCCCACTCGCTGGCCCGGTAGTCGTCGCTGCAGTGATCCTCGATCCGTCGCGGCCAATCGCCGGCCTCGATGATTCCAAGAAACTTACGGCGAAACGACGCGAACTGCTCGAGCCGCAAATCATCGAACGCGCATTCGCCTATGCCGTGGTCGAGGTCGATGCAGGAACCATCGACCGCATGAACATCCTGCAAGCCACACTGCACGGCATGCGCCTCGCGCTGGAAGCGCTGGTGCATGCGCCCGATCTAGCGTTGATCGACGGCAATCGGCTGCCGCAAAACCTGCGTTGCCCTGCGCGCGCGATCGTCGGCGGCGATGCGAGCGTCGAAGCAATCGGCGCCGCATCGATCCTCGCGAAGGTCCATCGCGACCGCCTCATGCATGCGTACGACGCGATCCATCCGGGCTACGGATTCGCCATGCACATGGGCTATCCGACGCCGGCGCACTTCGCGGCATTGAAATCGCTCGGCCCGTGCGCAATCCATCGACGCAGTTTCGCGCAGGTGCGGGCCGCGTTGCAGTTAGCGACGACGTGAAGGCGCGCTGTCAAGCCTTGCCGCATTGCGGGTGCAGGGCTACCCTGCGGTTGTCCATCGGCTGCTTGCACGCATGACCCCGCGCTTCGTCCACCTGCACGTCCACAGCGAGTTTTCGCTGCGCGATTCGACCGCCCGCCTGCCGGAAAAACCCGAGTACGGCGACCCGTCGAAAACGCCGCGCCCGAACCTCGTTAGCCGCACGGTCGAACTCGCGCAGCCAGCCATAGCGCTCACCGACCTCAACAACCTGTTCGGCCTGGTGAAGTTCTATCGCGCCACCGAAAAAAACGGCATCAAGCCGATCGCCGGCGCCGATGTATTCGTCGCCGACGAACACGGCGTTGCGCGCGTCACCCTGCTCTGCCAGAACCGCAGCGGCTATCTCGGCTTGTCGCGGCTGATTTCGCGTGCGTACCTCGAAGGCCACCATGGCGACCACGTGGCGATACGCCCGGAGTGGCTGCATGCCGAAGCGAATGGGCTGGTCGTGCTGGCGGGTCGCGAGAGTCCGATTGGAAAACTCGCGGTCGAAGGCCATCTGGACGCAGCCGAACACGCATTGCGCGACTTGCAGAAATATTTCGGCGACCGCGTGTACCTCGAACTCGTGCGCACAGGCCGCAAGCACGAGGACGAATTCAACAACGCCGCGATCGAACTCGCCGGCCGCTGCGATCTTCCGCTGCTCGCAAGCAACGACGTGCGCTTCCTCGATCGCGACGATTTCGATGCGCACGAAGCGCGCGTTTGCATCGCCAGCGGCATGGTGCTGAACGATCCGCGCCGGCCGCACGACTACAGCGTCGAGCAATACCTGAAATCCGAAGAGGAAATGGTCGCGCTGTTCGCCGACCTTCCCGAAGCGCTCGAGAACAGCGTGGAGCTAGCCAAGCGCTGCAACCTCGAACTCGAATTCGGCAAGAATTACCTGCCCGCGTTCCCGGTGCCGTCCGACCATACGCTGGATTCGTGGATGCGCAAGCAAAGCCACGACGGCCTTGTCGCGCGGCTTGCGAAACATCCGCCAGTGGAAGGTTTCGACGCCGCGGCATATGCGCACCGGCTCGACACCGAGCTCGGCGTGATCATCTCGATGGATTTCGCCGGCTACTTCCTGATCGTCGCCGACTTCATCAACTGGGCGAAGCAGAACGCGATTCCCGTCGGCCCAGGGCGCGGCTCCGGCGCGGGTTCGCTGGTCGCCTATGCGCTCGGCATCACCGACCTCGACCCGATCCGCTACGACCTGCTGTTCGAACGTTTCCTCAATCCCGAGCGCGTGTCGATGCCGGACTTCGACATCGACTTCTGCATGGTGCGCCGCGACGAGGTGATCGATTACGTCGCGCAGAAATACGGCCGCGACCGCGTCAGCCAGATCATCACCTACGGCACGATGGCCGCCAAGGCCGCGGTGCGCGACACCGGACGCGTGCTCGGGCACCCGTACGGTTTCGTGGATTCGATCGCGAAACTCATTCCGAACACGCTCGGCATCTCGCTCGACGATGCGCTCGGCGAAAGCGATGCGGCGAAGAAAGACGGCAACCTTGCGTCGGCCGAATTGATCGCGCGCTATCGCGACGAAGACGAAGTGCGCGACCTGCTCGACCTCGCGCGCAAACTCGAAGACCTCACCCGCAACGCCGGCAAGCACGCAGGCGGCGTGGTGATCGCGCCAAGCCCGCTCACGGACTTTGCGGCGCTGTTTGCGGAACAAGGCAGCAAGGGCGCGGTCACGCAGTTCGACAAGGACGACATCGAAGCGGTCGGCCTGGTGAAGTTCGACTTCCTCGGCCTGCGCACGCTGACGATCATCGACTGGGCGGTGAAGGCGATCGATCGAGTGCGCGCGGCCGCCGGCGAGCAACCACTCGACATCACCACGCTCCAGCTCGACGACAAGCCGACCTACGAACTGCTCTCGCGCGGCGAAACCATCGCGGTGTTCCAGTTCGAATCGCGCGGCATGACGGACTACATCCGCAAGCTCACGCCGGAACGTTTCGACGACCTCGTCGCGATGGGCGCGTTGTATCGTCCCGGCCCGTTGAACTCGGGCATGGTCGACGAATTCATCAAGCGCAGGCATGGCGCCGACGTAAGTTATCCGCACGCGTTGATCGAACCGATCCTGGAACCGACTTACGGCGTGATCGTTTACCAGGAACAGGTGATGCAGATCGCGCAGGTGCTGGCCGGCTATTCGCTCGGCGGCGCCGACCTGCTGCGTCGCGCGATGGGCAAGAAGAAGCCCGAGGAGATGGCGAAGGAACGCGTGAAGTTCGAAGCCGGCGCCGCGCAAAACGGCATCGCGCCGCGCGTCGCATCGTCGATCTTCGACCTGATGGAAAAATTCGCCGAGTACGGTTTCAACAAATCGCACTCGGCCGCGTACGCGATGATTTCGTACCAGACCGCGTGGCTGAAAGCGCACTACCCCGCCGAGTTCATGGCCGCAACGCTGTCGGCGGACATGGACAGCACCGAGCGCGTCGTCGTATGCCTGCGCGACGCGCGCGCGATGGGCCTGACCGTGTTGCCGCCGGACGTGAATTCGTCGGGCTACCAGTTCATCGCGTTGCCGGGAAAACGCATGCGCTACGGGCTCGGCGCGGTGAAAGGCGTCGGCGAAGGCGCGTGCGAGGCGATCGTTCGCGAACGCGAGCGCGGCGGCATCTACAGCGACTTGCTGGATTTTTGCGAACGCACGAGTTCGGCGCGACTCAATCGGCGCACGCTGGAAGCGCTGATCAATGCCGGCGCTCTGGATGCACTCGGGCGCAATCGTCCTTCGCTGCTGCTGCAATTGCCGGAAGTGTTGAAGGCGACCGAGCAACTTGCGCGCGAACGCGAAGCCGGCCAAGTATCGTTGTTCGGCGCGAGCAATTCGGATGTCGCGTTCGGCACGCCGCGCATCGCGCTGGTCGATGCCGACAACTGGTCGCTCGAACAACAACTCGCCGGCGAATACGCGACGCTCGGGCATTACCTTTCCGGCCATCCGCTCGATCCGCATCGCATCGAATTGAACGCATTGACCGGTTGCACGCTCGCCGACGTCGATGCGTTGTGGCGCGAGCGACGCGATCGCCGCGGTGAAGCGCAAGTCGTGCTCGCCGGCATGGTCGGGCTGATTCGAAAACGCGGCGACAGCCAGGCCTTCGTGCAATTCGAGGACGGCTACGGCCAGATCGAAGTCGGATTCTTCCGTGAGAGCTTCGCCGAATTCGCCGCGATGCTCACGCGCGGCCGCATCCTGCTGATCGATGGCAGCCTGCGCGAAGACGAATACAGCGGCGGCTTCAGCCTGCGCGCGAAGCAATGCTGGGACTTCCAGCAACTGTGCGCGCAACAGGCGCGTCGATTGTCGTTCGAGGCCGACCTGCGCGAACGCGGTTCACTCGAAAAAATCGAACACGTCCTTTCCCAGTTCCGGCCCGGCGGTACGCCGCTACGCGTACGACTGCGCACCGATGCGGCGCGCGGCACGCTGGATCTCAACGGAACGCAGTCGGTGCGTGCCGATCCGCAGTTGTTGGGGCGTTTGCGCGCGTTGCCGGGTGTGAGCGAGGTTGCGCTGCAATTGCAGAGACCTTGGTCGAGCGAATCGCGCTGAAAGATATGCCAAGGACGTGAAAGCGCCTCTGACGCCACCCATATTCAGGAGATTGGCTTTGATCCGATTAGCGCTTGTCATTTTTTCTGTCGTTGTCGCAGCCTCATCAAGCATGGCCGTCACTGACGAAAGCGTGCCACCCGTCAATTATCCATCGCTTATCACTGGAACGCGATCAGAAGCGCGACTAGTCCCGCATGGATGGAAGATCGAGCAGCGCGTGTCTGGGGATATGAATGGCGACGGTATTTCAGATCTCGTGCTCGTGTTGCGTATGACTAGTCCGAAAAATCTCATGAAGGTCTGGAATGGAGGAGACAAACTGGACACAAATCCCCGGATGCTCGTCGTTGCGTTCGGCCACAAGGATCACCTGTACTCGGTCGTCACTGCGAATCACGAATTGATACCGCGCAACACGAATCCCAACATGGAAGATCCGTTCCACGACATCAAGATAGTCAAGGGGAAATTAAGTGTTTCGTTAGGGGTCTTCATGGACGCAGGCGGTTGGTCGATGTCCGATATGTCATACACCTTCAGATATCAAGGCGACTGTCTCCAACTTATTGGCTACGACCGCACCGATATGGACAGAAGTTCCGGGGAAGAGAAAGACGTCAGCATCAATTACCTATCCATGAAGAAGAATACGTCTACCAGCAAACCCGATGAAGAAAAGCCGAAGGCAGAGTGGGCTACGGTCAAGAGCACGGCGCTTCGCTGCATCGACGATATCGGCGACGGCATCATGTTCGACTCGGCAAAATAAAGCGCAACGGCTTTCAGCTGCGAAGCTGTAATCCCGGCGCAGACATCCGGATCGGGCATCGCAACGGCCAGCTCAACGCCTGATCCTGATAAACGCATCCGTGTCCAGGCTGCCGTCCAGATCGAGCACCGCGAACTTCGCGTGTTCCGAATCGAAGATGACCGGCACCGGCCGTTGCTGCGGATCGTGCCGCACGAAGCGCAGCTCCCAGCCGAACTTTTCGAGCTCGTCCAGGGTTTCGCGCTGGGCCGTGTTGAGCTCGGCTTTGAGAATGTCCGGAAGCTGCTTGCGCGGCTTGCGGCGTTCGTCTTCGATCACGGCGGCGGTCTCATCCCTGGCCCGGATTCGAGGATAGCGCCAACCCGCATTCCGCGGCAGCCGCTCAACCGATGCCTCTCGATTGACGCCCAGGCCACTACAAGGCTTTCCGAAACCTACCGTTGCGGGCTACCATGCCCGGAGTCGGGGGGCGGGGAGCGATGAAGAAGCAACTTGGCCATTACGAGATCGTCTCCGAGATCGGTCGCGGCGGCATGGGCGTGGTCTACAAGGGCTACGAACCGGCGCTGGCGCGCTACGTGGCGATCAAGGAACTGTCGTCGTCGCTCTCGCACGACAGCGTCGTGGTCGAACGCTTCCTGCGCGAAGCGCGCTCGATGGCCTTGCTCAACGACCCGCACATCATCCAGATCTATTCGATCGGCCAGGAAAACGACGAGCCGTTCTTCGTCATGGAATTCGTCGATGGCGTTTCGGTCGCTGCGTTGATCAAGCGCTATGGCCGCCTTGAGTCCGAAGATGCGCTGAAGATCGCGCACCAGACTGCGCAAGGTCTTTCCATGGCGCACGATCACGGCGTCATCCACCGCGACATCAAGCCCGCCAACCTGATGATCAACCAGCGTGGGCAGGTGAAGATCGCCGACTTCGGCATCGCCCTCGCCAACCACGACATGAGCGCCAAGCTGACGAATGCGGGCGATGTGGTCGGCACGGCAGCCTACCTCTCGCCGGAGGTCATGCAAGGCAACCAGGTCGACGCGCGCTCGGAGGTTTATGCGCTCGGCATCGTGCTGTTCGAAATGCTGGCCGGACGCACGCCGTTCTCCGACACCAACGTCTACAAGCTCATGCACGACGTGGTGGAGACGGTGGCGCCCGACGTGCGCGAGTTCAACCCTGAAATCGACGATGAAACCGCCGCGATCCTGACGAAGATGCTGGCCAAGGATCCCGTCGAGCGCTACCAGAGCATGCACGAGCTCATCGACGACCTGGAAAAAAATCCAGTGATCGGCCGCGGTGGCGCGATCAAGGTGGTGATTCCGCCGCCCGCAGGGGTGACGGGGACGATCGTTGGGCTGGCCACGCCGCTAACACCCGGTTCCCGCCCACGCGTTCCAACACCTCCACCGGACGTGGGCAAGCGCCAGTCGACGGTCACCCCGCCCGTCGGCAATCCCATGCAGGCTTCAGCGGAAGCACCGGCAGCTGCGCCGGTGGTGTCGACACTGCGATCCCGATGGGCGCCGCTGATCATGTCGCTGCTGATGTTCCTGGCCGGCGCGACCTTCGCCTTGCGCGGAGAAATCTCCGAGTTGTTTGGAGCCGCTCCTGCGCACGTGCAGGCGACTACCACCACCGCTCCCGGCCCGTCCAGCGCGACCACCCTGCCCGCAAAGGTGGAGCACGAAACGCCGGTCGCTGCCTACATCGAGGCCATCGTCGTTGCCGTGCTTGCAATGCTGGCGATGGGTTTCTGGTTCGGCGTGTACCGTCGCCGCCAGGTGGAAACCGCGGACGGCATCCTTTCGCTGGCCAACATGAAGTGGCGGGACTGCATCCGCCTGATCCTCGAAGTGCTCGGTCGCGACGGTTACAAGGAAGCGCCGTCGCCGCAGCAGCAAGGCGATGGCGGCACCGAGTTCCTGCTGCTGCACGGCGATGAGCGCGTGCTGCTTGGTTTCAAGCTCGGCTCCAACTATCAAATCAACGAAGCGAGCGTGCGCGAATTCACCAAGGGCATCGAGATGCAGGCAGCCACGAAAGGCATCCTGCTGACCCTGGGCACGATCGACGATTCGGCGCTCATACTCGCCGAGCGCCATAACATCGAGTTGATCGATGGCGTCAAGCTCTGGCCGAAGGTTCGGCCATTCATGCCCGCAAACGTGCTGGATCACGTGCGCCTGCAAGTGGCGACCCAAACCCGGAATGGCCTCTGGATCGGCGCCGCCAGCAGCGCCCTGCTCGGCATGGCGATGTTCCTGTTCGCAAGTCATTCGTCGCCGGAAACCGAAGTCGCGAGCGTCGCCGGGGGAACCGCCGCTGTCGCTCCCCGTGCAGCCGTCGCGCCACAACTGCCGGCCGATGCAGCCGCGATCAAGCAGAGCATCGCCGCCGCACAGGCAAAGCGGGCCGAAGTCGCGAGTTTGAGCCCCGCGCAACTCGTCGAACGTCGCAGCAAGGCCTCCAGCGAAATCTCCACGATTGCCCAGGTGACGTACTCGCACTGGCAAACCGAATCGACGCTCGAACTGAGACTGAAACAGAGCGACGGCACCGATGCGGGTTTGATTGCCGAAGTCTGCCGAATCCTCACCCAGTACGACGAACTGCGCTTGACCCGCCTGCAGATCGATCCGCTCGATCCCACGACCGGAGCCGTGCGCTGGGGACAGTGCCAGTAACGCTGCGGAAACGCGTTCCCGACTTACCTGATCGGATCAGGAATCGTTCGCCACCGGCGCCAGCCACTCCCGCCGATCCGTGCGCCATGCCGACCACGGCTGTCCGTTCGCATCGATCTCGAACACCTGCCACGCGCCCGATTGCTGCGGAAAATCCAGCGGCGATTCGCCGGCATCGAAGCGCGACAGCCACGCATCGACGGCGTTGCCGGGTTCATTGCGCACGGCCACGTAGCGCGTGACGCGCGTCCACGGATCGCGCGCGAGCGGAAAGAACAGCATCGCTCCCTGGCGCAATGCGCAGGCGAATACTTGCGGCGCACCATCGACGCTGCGATGCACCTGGGTCGGCCGGAAATGCGCAGGGTCGTCGAGCGGCTGGCGCTCGGCGTGCAGGTAGAAGCGTTCGTTGAGCGGACTCACGCATTGCAGCGACCATTGCGTGACGACTTCATCGCGCGTGCGGCGGATCAAATCCTTCGGCACCAAACGTCCGTCGGGGAAGCGCACGACGTCGTGGCCCGGGCCATCGTCCACATCGGCGGGCAACGACGACCAGCGCGGCGCGTCCTGCCCCGACAACCGATACGCGATCGGCCAACGTCCGAAGGAAAGATGGTGCGTGCGAGCATCCGCATCGCTCGCGAGCCGATGCCATTGCGCGCCATCGAGCGAAATCGTTTCGGCATCGAAAATTTCCGCGTCGGGCTGTACGCGATGGCGGCCGCGCGCGTTTTCGATCAGCTCGTACACCGGATGCCCGCGCTGCGTCGGCGGCGCCCACGGCATCGGCGGCAAGCCGAGGCGGATGCGCTTGAACAATGCAGAGCTGTCGATGTCCGCCTGCGTCGGATAACTCGGCGGCGCGCCGGCCGGCTTGGCGTCGTTGACGGTCTTGACCCACGTCACCGTCTGCATGATCACGGTCTTGTCGTGCTGGCTCAGCGGCGGCACTCTGGACATGCAAGGATTCCCCAATCGGTGCGTGCGGTCGCGCAAGCATAGAGGAAAAGCCGTCGAGTTCAGCGAATGAAGCACGGCGCATGGGCAGTCGAAATCCGGGCAGTACCCGATTCCACGTGCGCTCGACCGACCCATTCAATCACCATCGACGCATGCGGCGCCGGCGCGAATACAATTCGCGGGTCGACTGGCCGGTTCCGGGGAACCACCTTGCTGATCCTCCCATTGCACCGCAGCTTGAGCCGGTCGAATTTCCCGTTGTTTACGGTGCTGCTCATCCTCGCGAACTTTTTCGTCTACGCGTTCCTGCAATCCGGCGACGGGCCTGTCTATCAACGCGCTGCCGCGTACTACCAGCAGTCCGGACTCGGCGAGATCGAGATCCCCGCCTATCTCGCGTGGCTGCGGGACCACGGGAACGATGCGCGGAAGATCGAATTTGCGCAGGCCGCGCCAGCGGAGTCCACGCTCGGCATGATCGAATCGGACGAAGCGTTCCTCGCGGCGCTGCACGCGGACCGCATCATCGTCCCGACGAATCCCGATTACGCCGATTGGCACGCAAAGCGCGCGCAGTTCGACGGCATCCTCGACAGCACGTTCACAGGCAGCCATGCCATCCGCTTCTCGCGCTTCGAGCCGGGACGCATGCTATGGGCGATGTTCATGCATGGCGGCATCGACCACATCGTCGGCAACATGATCTTCCTCGCGATCCTTGGAATGCTCGTCGAAGGCGCGCTCGGGCCATGGTGGTTCCTCGGCTTGTACTTCGTCGGCGGCATCGGCGCGGGGATGGCGACGACCGCATTCCATTGGGGCGACGAAGGCAACGCATTGGGAGCGTCCGGCGCGATCGCGGCCCTGATGGGCGCGTATTGCGTGATCTGGGGTCGGCGCAAGGTGCGCGTGTTCTACTGGTTCTTCGTGGTGTTCGATTACGTGAAGTGGCCAGCGCTCGTGCTGTTGCCGTTCTGGTTCGGCTGGATAGTGCTCTATCCATGGATCAGCGGCGATGCTCATATCGATTTTGCCGCGCACGGCGGTGGCATTGTCTGTGGCGCCGCGCTGGCGTATGTGTTGCGCCGATACGGCCATGTGCGCGAAGCGTTCGTCGAGGAGGACGAGCGCATCGAGCGGCACGAACGCGATGAGGCCTCATTCGAACAGGCGCGGCGGCTGCTCGGCGAGCTTGAGGTTCCGAAGGCGCGCGAATTGCTCCAGCGCATCGACAAAGCCGAACCCGGACAGTTGCGCGTACTGGTTGCCCTGTACCGCTGCGCACGCTACCGCGGCACGCCGGGAGAACTCGATGCCGCAGCCACCCGAGTGTTCGGATTCGCGGCGATCACCGATGCGGACATGCGCGAACTCAAGTCCGTGTACGACGACTACGCGAAATCCTGCGCGGGTGCGCCCCGGCTCGCGGCCGGCGTGTTGATGGGCCTGTTGCCTTTGTTGCCACGCCTTGGCGACGATGT
>Ga0105240_10005380_pt1 | contig 19094 bp, 12 predicted proteins | sample KBSC54metaG_FD_80426 | JGI IMG/M metagenome (GOLD analysis project Ga0105240, IMG submission 80426) | Corn rhizosphere microbial communities from Kellogg Biological Station, Michigan, USA - KBS C5-4 metaG | ecosystem: Host-associated > Plants > Roots > Rhizosphere > Soil | place: Michigan, USA... | reverse complement strand
TGCATGTACAGCGCCACGTAGCCCACGAGATACGGGAAGAACCGCTCCTGCTGCGCCGCCATCGCCGTGTCGCTGTCCAGCACGCGACGCGCGGTATCGATCTGTGCGTGTGCGGCCGCCGCATCGCCGCGGCGCGCGGCCAGCCTGCCTAACGCATGGGCGAGGCGGAAGTCCCACAGTGACTTCGGATGCTTCCGCGGCGCGGGCTCTTTGATGCCCAACGCGTAGCCCTCGCGGTACCAGCGCTCGGCGGCGCCGAGATCGCCGACATCGATGCAGACGCGCGCGGCCTCGTCCGCCAACTCGCCTTGTTGATAAAACGCGTTCGAAGGCTCGGCCTGCTCGCGCGTCCGCCAGTACGCGATTACCATCGACTCGTATTTGCCGGTGTTCGCGCAATCGCCGGCGAAGGCGTACGACATCGCCATCGCGCGCTGGGCATCGGCCTTGGCCGCCGGATCCGACGTCGTATCGATGAGCGGCTCGAGGATCGCGCGCGCTTGCGTCGTCTGTCCATTGAGATCGAGGCTGATCGCTTCGCGCATCTGTGGCGAGAGACGGCGACCCTGCTGCCCCTGCGCGACGACGGACGGCGACGCAGCGAGCGGCGCACATATGAGCGCCAGGTGCACGAGCCGGCGGCGCGACCACGCGAGCGACATCTGCGCCTCCTTCCAATCGGGATTAGGCGATTCTGAGATTCATCATCGACACGCATCGCGTGACCACGCAAGGGCCTGTGCATCGCGGCGCGTGCCTTGCAGCAATGAACGGGCTGAACTGCCGGCGCGCGCGACGACACGCGGGCCCGGCCCGAACGAGCGAGTACTTGCCGGCATGACACGTCTATTTCGCACCGCCCGAGTCCGCTGGTCCCTGGGCCTATCGTGGACCGCCATCGCCCTCGCCGCGTGCGGCTCGAGCACCGCGCCTAACGGACCGGTCGGGTCAGTCACAGTGACGCCCGCGACCGACAGCGTCGCTGTCGGCAGCACGGTCACGCTGCAAGCCACGGTCATGGCACCCGGCGGCCAGGTCCTGTCGGGCCAGCACGTGTTCTGGAACACGGGCAATGCGTCGGTTGCGACGGTCACCGATGCCGGCGTCGTGACGGGCGTCGCGCCCGGCACGGTGCAGATCGCGGCGAGCGCCGGAGGCTCTTCGGGCGTCGCGACCATCACCGTGCTTCCGCCGCCGGTCGCCTCGGTCTCCGTCACGCCGCCGCTCGACACCATCGTGCTGCCGGGCACCGCGCAGCTCACGGCAGCGGTATTCGACGCCCAGCACAACCCGCTCACGGGCCGAACGATCACCTGGTCGAGCAACATGCCTAACGCTGCCAACGTGGACGCGAACGGCCTCGTCACCGGCGTCGCCCCTGGCTCGGCGACCATCACGGCGAGCAGCGAGGGCCAGTCCGGTACCGCCACGATCGTGGTGCAGCCGCCGGCGGCCGCGAGCGTCGCAGTGTCGCCTGGCGCGACAACCCTCACGGTGGGCGACAGCACGACTCTCACCGCCACCGTGAAAGACGGGTCGGGCAACGTGATCTCCGGCGCGCCGGTCACCTGGAGCAGCGACAACACGGCGGCCGCCACGGTTTCGACGAGCGGCGTCGTCACGGCGGTCGGCGCCGGTTCGGCGACCATCACCGCGAAGAGCGGCAATGCGAGCGGGACGGCGGCCATTCTCGTGCTCCCGGTGATCTGACCGCCTAGCGGCGACCGCAGCGCGACGTAAATTCGACAATCGGCGCAGCCCAATGCGCCGGCCGTCCGGTGCATCGCGCGCCGGGCGCCAGTCTCCTCGCTCGCCTTCGCCGCATGTCACTCCGCTCGCACCGGTGGGCCGCGCTCGGCCTGTGCGCCGCGCTCGCCGCGTTCGTTTCGCCTAACGGGCATCGCCCGGCATCTGGGCCGTCTCTCGATCCGGCGGCGGCCGCCGAGCTCGACGCGTTCATCGCGCACGAGATGCGCCAGAAGGACTTGCCGGCCTTCAGCGTCGCACTCGTCGACGACCAGCAGCTGATCTGGTCCAAGGATTACGGCATGGCCCGGCCGCGCGACAGCGTTTGCGCGAGCGACGCGACCACGTATCGCGCCGGCCAGATCTCGGAGATCATCACCGACATCGCCATCTTGCAGCTCGCGGAACGCGGCGCTCTCGATCTCGACGCGCCCGTGACGCGCTACGTGCCCGATGTCCATCTCGACACGCGCTCGCCCATCACACTGCGCGAGCTCATGACACACCGCGCGGGCCTGGACCGCGAACCGCCGAAGGGCGGCCGCGCCGACGACAGCTCGCGCACGCTCGCCGACGTCGTGCGAAGCCTCGACTCGCTTCCGGTCCTATCCGCGCCGGGCACGCGCACGCACGCGTCCGATGCCGGCATGGCTCTCGCCGGCTACGTGATCGAGGCCACACAGCACGAGCCCTTCGCCCGCTACGTGCAGCGCGCCGTGCTCGCTCCGTTAGGCATGACGCACAGCACGTTCGTGCGCGACACCACCGTGGCCGCGTCGCTCGCCGACGGGCACCTGTGGACATACGATCCGCGCAACCTGCCCGCGCCGACCTTCGACCTCGGTGTTGCGCCAGCCGAGAATCTCTACACCACCACCGGCGACCTCGCACGCCTGGCGAGCGCGCTCACAAACGGCGGCCGCGGACTCGTCGGCCGCGTGCTGTCGGCGCGCACCGTCGCCGAGATGATGCGCCCCGCTCCGGCACGCTCCGGCGACTCGACGCGTACCGCAATCGGCCTGAGCCTGATGTCGCTCGATGGCCACGCCGAGCTCGAACAGCACGGCGCGCTCTACGGCTATACGACCCAGATCACGACTCTGCCTAACGATAAACTCGGGGCCGTCGCCATCACGACGGAGGACGGTGCAGCCGGCGTCACGCAGCGTGTGACGGCGCTTGCATTGCGCCTCGCCCTCGCCCAACGCCACCACGCCGCGCTGCCGCCTATCGATACGACGATCGATGTGCCGCCCGCCCTGGCACACGATCTCTCCGGCCACTATGCGCACGGCGACCGCGCCGTCGACCTGTTCCAGAGCCTGGGCCACTTCTACCTCGAGCACGCCGAGGGCGGCGAGCGCGCCGACCTTCGCCTGCTGCGCGACACCATCATCGATGATGGCCGCCTCGCGTTCGGCACGCGCGTGCTCCGCGCCGGCGACAGCGCCATCGTCATCGATGGTGACACACTGCGCCGCGTCTCAGAGCCCGAGCCGACTCCTGTCTCCGACGATTGGCGCGGACTCGTGGGCGAATACGGGCCGGACTACCAGACGATGTACGTCCTCGAGCGACACGGCACGCTCGAGCTCCTGGCCGATTGGTTCGTCCGGTCTCCGCTCCAGCCGGTGTCGGCCGGCGAGTTCCGGATGCCGGATCGCGGCGCCTACGCGCTCGAGCGCGTGACCTTCGCGCGTGCGCCCAACGGCCGCGCTTCGAGCCTGACGTTAGGCGGTGTCACGTACGCGCGGCGTGTCACCGGCCCCGAAGACGGGTCGCAGTTCCGCATCACCCCCCTGCGCCCAACGGCAGAGCTCCGCACCGAGGCGCTCGCCGCCCAGCCGCCGCACGAGACCGGGACCTTCCGCCCTGCCGATCTGGTCGAGCTCGTCCGACTCGACACCACGATCAAACTCGACATCCGCTACGCGACCTCCAACAATTTCATGGGCACGCCCCTCTACCAGGAGGCGCGCGCGTTCATGCAGCGTCCCGCCGCTCAAGCGGTGGTGCGCGCCAGTCAATGGCTGCACGGGCGAGGCTACGGTCTGCTCATCCACGATGCCTACCGTCCGTGGTTCGTGACCAAGATGTTCTGGGATGCGACGCCCGACGACAAGAAGATGTTCGTCGCGGATCCGTCCAGCGGCTCCAAGCACAATCGGGGTTGTGCTGTGGACCTCACGCTGTATGATCTCGCGACGGGTCAGCCGGTGACGATGACCGGCGGCTACGACGAGATGACGGATCGCAGCTACCCGGACTATCCCGGCGGCACGTCGCGCCAGCGATGGCTGCGCGCGCTCCTCCGCCAGGCGATGGAGATGCAAGGCTTCGCCGTCGACAAAGAAGAATGGTGGCACTTCGACTACAAGGATTGGCGCGAGTACGGGATCGGCAATGTGCCGTTCGACCGGATCGCGTCCGGCGCCTAACGGAAGGTACACCGTGAACGGATCACTCGCCCTGCGTCGCGCCCTGCTCGTGCTGTCCGCCGCGCTCGCCGCCTGCACATCGGCGGGCGGCGCGCCCTCGCTCACTCCGGCCTCGCTCGAGGGACCATACGACCTCGTGATCGCGGGTGGACGAGTCGTCGACGGCACCGGCAATCCCTGGTTCTACGGTGACGTCGCCGTGACGGGCGAGCGCATCGCACGCGTCGCGCCGGCGGGCATGCTCGCGCACGCGCGCGCCAAGCGCCGCATCGACGCGCACGGAATGGTCGTCGCGCCGGGATTCATCGACATCCAGGCGCAGTCGGTGGGAGAGCTCGTGAACGGCGACAGCCGCGTGATCAGCATGACCACGCAGGGCGTGACCACGATGATCTTCGGCGAGGGCGAGACGCCCGCGCCGACGAACAACAAGGTCATCCCCATGTACGCGGACGCAGACGGCGCCGACAGCACCGAACAGCGGATCATGGCCGGCTTCCAAGGTCCGCACGGTTTCGGCAACTGGCTCCAGGAGATGGCGCAGCACAAGGCGTCGGTGAACTTCGGCTCGTTCATTGGCGCGGCCACCGTACGCGCGTACGCCAAGGGCATGGCCGAGGGCGCGGCGACGCCGGCGGAGCTCGACACGATGCGCGCTGTCGTTAGGCGCGCGATGCAGGACGGGGCGTTCGGCGTGGGCAGCGCGTTGATCTATCCGCCGGGAAGCTACGCGTCCACGCAGGAGCTCGTCGAAGAAGCCAAAGCCATGGCGCCCTACGGCGGCGTCTACATCACGCACATGCGCTCCGAGGGCGACCGGCTGCTCGAGGCAGTCGACGAAGCGCTCACCATCGGACGCGAGGGCGGCGTGCCGGTCGAGATCTACCACCTCAAAGCGGCGGGCGTCAGCAACTGGCCCAAGGCCAGGCAAGTGGTGGCCAAGATCGACTCCGCGCGCGCAGCCGGCCAGGACGTGGCGGCCGACCAGTACGCCTACACCGCAGGCGCCAACGGCTTCTCGTCGTGCATTCCGCCGTGGGCGCACGCCGACGGCAAGCTGCTCCAGCGGTTAGGCGATCCGACGACGCGGGCCAGGATCAAGACGGACATGACGCAGGTCGAGAGCAGCTGGGAGAATCTCTGCTTGGGTGCGACTCCGGCCAACGTCGAAGTGCTCGGCTTCCACGAGGACTCGCTCAAGCAGTTCGAGGGCAAGCGCCTCTCGGACATCGCGCAGGCGCTGCACACCGATTGGGCCGACGCGGTCATCAACCTGACCATCGCCGAGCACAACCGACTCGGCCAAATCCTGTTCATCGCGTCCGACTCGAACGTCGCGATGCAGATCCAGCAGCCGTGGATGAAATTCGGGACCGACGCCGAGGGCCTCGACCCCGACAGCGCGCAGGGCATGACCCACCCGCGCTCGTACGGCAACTATCCGCGTGTGTTAGGCCGCTTCGTGCGCGAGCAGCACGTCCTGCGTCTCGAGGATGCGATTCGCAAGATGACGTGGGCCGTCGCGGCGCGTCTCTCGATCCACGACCGCGGCATGCTCCACGAAGGGATGCACGCCGACATCGTGGTGTTCGACCCGAACACGATCATCGACCGGGCGACGTACGAGAAGCCGCACCAGCTCTCGGTCGGCATGCAGCACGTGTTCGTGAACGGCGTGGAAGTGGTGACCGAGGGCAAGTCGACGGGCGCCAAGCCCGGGGAGATCGTCCGCGGGCCCGGCTACATTCCTCGTTAGGCCGCAGCAATCGGGTCCGCTGGCTCGGTTTGCGCATGGAGCATTCGGGAAAAACTGCAACGGCTTCAAAGCCGTTGCAGTTTTGACGGAGTACTCCACCGCGAAATTGCCCGGGATCACTGCCTCAGTCAGGCGCCGGCGGCCAGGGCTTTCGACGCCACCCGCGCCGTCTCGGCCAGCACCGCCGCGCCCACGAACAGGCTCTCCTCGGCGGGATAGAACCGCGCCGAGTGCGCCGGAATCAGCTCACCGCCGTCTTCGCGCGCGCCGATGCGCAGGAAGCATCCCGGGATCCGCTCCATGTAGTACGCGAAATCCTCGCCGCCCATGTTGAGCGTGCCCAGCGGCGTCAGCGCCTGCTGGCCTAACGTAAGCACCGTTGCCGTGCGCGCCCACGCCGCCTGCTCCGGCGGATTCACGATCGGCGGCGGTCCGAGATCGATCGACACACGCGCGCTCACGCCGTAGGCGGCGGCGGTGTTGGCCGAGATGCGCTTGAGCTCCTCGTGCAGCGCCTGTCGCGTGTCGGTGTCCACCGCCCGCAGCGTGCCCTGCAGCACCGCCGAATCCGGAATCACGTTAGGCGCCGAGCCGGCGTGGAGCGAGCCCACCGTCACCACGGCCGCGCGCGCCGGATCGATACGGCGCGATATGATGGTCTGCAGCGCGCTCACGAGCCCGGCCGCGGCCACGATCGGATCCGCCCCCTCCTGCGGACGCGCGCCGTGCCCCCCGCGCCCCATGAGCTCGATCTCGAACGTGTCCGCCGCCGCGGCCAACGGACCTGCCTCCGCCACCACCTGCCCAACGGCGAACCGCCGGTCCACGTGTCCGCCGAAAATCGCGCGCACGTCGTCCAGCGCACCCGACTCCAGCACCGCCGCCGCGCCGCGTCCCGTTTCCTCCGCCGGCTGCAGCACCACCAGCACGTCGCCGTGCGCGGGCGCCGCCGCGAGCAATTGCGCCGCGCCCACGGCCCACGACGCGTGCACGTCGTGCCCGCACGCGTGCATGACGTTAGGCGTGCGCGATGCATACGGCAGTCCGGTCGCTTCCTGGATCGGCAGGGCATCGATGTCGCCGCGTACGGCCACCAGCGGGGCGTCGGGATCGCGCCCGCGAATTCGCGCCACGAGACCCGTTTCGGCTACGCGGTCGAGGCTCCGCGGCTCGAGGGACGCCAGCGCCGCGTGCAGCTGCGCGCTCGTGCGCCGCTCGGCGAAGGACAACTCGGGATGCTCGTGCAGGTCGCGACGCAGCGCCACCAGCGCGTCGCGCGTCCCGTCGGGAAAGAGATGTGCTATCGCGTCAGGAAGCATCGGCCACCTCACCTCCTCGGTCAGCGCCCGATCACGTCCTTCCGCACCGTCAGGTTGTCGATCCGGTCCATGTCGACGGTCACGCCAATGCCGGGGCCGTCCAGCGGCACGCGCACCATACCGCGCTCGTCCATCGTCCACTCGGGCGTCACGATGTCGCGCTCCCAGTACCGCGCACTCGGCGACAGATCGCCGGGCAGCGTGAAGTTGGGCAGCGACGCCAGCGCCACGTTGTGTGCGCGGCCAATGCCGCTCTCGAGCATCCCGCCGCACCACACCGGCACGTGGTGCGCCCAGCAATAGTCGTGGATGGCCAGCGACGAGCTGAAGCCGCCCACGCGCCCCGGCTTGATGTTGATGATGCGCCCGCTGCCTAACGTCACCATGTCCTCGGCCCGCTCGAGGTCGGTGATCGATTCATCGAGGCACAACGGCGTCCGCAGCGAGTGCTGGAGCGCCGCGTGCCGCACGAGGTCCTCGCGGCCTAACGGCTGCTCGATCATCACCAGATCCAACGCGTCGAGCTGCCGGAGCACCGCGCTGTCATCCAGCGTGTACGCCGAGTTCGCGTCGACCGCCAGGGCCATCGACTGGCCCAGCTCGTTGCGCACGGCCGCCACGAAGTCCACGTCTGTGCCCGGCGCGATCTTCATTTTGATCTTCCGGTAGCCGTCGGCACGCGCCTTGAGCGCGAGCGCCACGAGCGCCTCCGGCGTGCTCTGGATGCCGAGGGAGATGCCCGTGGGGATCTCCTCGCGGGTCCCGCCCAACTTGCGCGCGAGCGGCACCCCATCGAGCCGCGCCGCCAGCTCCCACGTCGCCATTTCGACCGACGCCTTCGCCATCAGGTGACCGCGAAAGTCGCGCGCCAGCAACTGCTGTACCGCGTTAGGCGACGGCAGGTCCTGCTCTCGCAGCCGCGGCGCGATCCAGGTCCGGATCGCCCACCACGCCGTGTCGATCGTCTCGGCGCTGTAGTTGGGCTGTTCGCCGGCGACGCACTCGCCCCAGCCCGAGATGCCATCGGGATGCTGCAGCTCGACCAGCGCGATGCGCCGCTCGCTGACCACGCCCGAGGAAATGCGGAACGGCTGCTTGAGCGGGAGACGGATCTCCCGCAACACGATGCGATCGAAGCGCAGCGTCACGGTTCGGTTGGGCCGGATGGTGGAGTGGGCGTACAGATGTACGAGCTGCTGTCGGCGTCATTCTCGTGAATGAAACCAGTCACGCGATATCCTGAGTCGACCGCCCACAGAATCGCGCACCGCGTGCTCACGCGCCAGCGGGTGGCCGTCGAAATCGATTCCGACTGCACCTGGTCGATGGCCGCGGGGACCGCAATCCGCACGACCACGTCGCGTGCGTGTCCCGTCAGATCGGGAACGATCGGGAGACCGTCGGCGCCCATGGGATTGAGCACGGGCGCCCCGAGCGCCGACTGGGAAACGTGTGTCGCAGCCGGCTCCCGGTCCAAGTCCCACGCGACGATGAAGCGGTCGGTACCGAGTCCGCGATGCAGGACGCTGCTGGTCTCGCCGCCGTACATGTTCGGCACGTACTCGACTACGTGCGCTCCCAGCCGGTTGATGTTCAGGTGCGCGTTGCGCGATACCAGCGGGTCGAACGTCCAGTACATGCGTGTGATACCGCGTGCGCGAAGGGTGTCGCGCTGGTACTCCTTGAGCCGCCGGCCGATGCCGTGGTCGCGCATGTCTTCGCGAACGGCGAGCATGTCGGACCAGTGGACCAGGCGATCGTTCTCCAACCCCGTCATGCCGAAGACGAAGCCCAGCAGGTCGTCGTCGTGGAACGCCCCGGCGGCAATGCCGCCGATCCGTTGCGTCACCTTGAGCAGCGCGGCGGGTACACGCTCGGTGAACTCGGCGCCCCACACCTCGTTCTGCAGCTCCACGCATCGTGCGAACTCCTCCTGCGTGCGGAGGGGCCGCACCTCGATGGGACGGCTGGGTGACGGGGCGCGTAGACGTTCGGAATCGAGCACCAGCTTGGACATGGCGAATCGGCGGCTTTACGTGGCACGGGGCCCGGGAACGACGGGTGGGTCGCCCTCCCGGCGGCGCGCCCAATATGCAACGGTGCAACCCGAAAAAGTATACCTCAAGGTATACAATGCGGTACTGCTCGACCGGCGCCGAGTCTTGCCGATTCCACGACTCCTTGTACCTTTGTGCGCCATGCCCGAGGCAACGAAAACCGCCAGGCCGCAACAACCCGCCACCAAACGCGCCACGCGCGGCGACCGAATCGCCCGCGCCTACGAACAACTCCGGGACCTGATCATTTCCGGCCGCCTCGCGCCCGGGTCGCGCATCATCGAAAGCGACATCGCCGAACGGTTGGGCGTGAGTCGCACGCCGGTCCGCAGCGCGCTGCACAGACTCCAGCAGGAAGGGTACATCGCCGGCGTCGGCCGAAAGAAAGAACAGCGCCTCGTCATCGCGCCCCTCACCGAGGAAGACGCCCGCGAGTTGTTCGAGATCATCGGTTCCATCGAGGGACTCGCCGCGCGGGGCGCCGCCGAAGCGCCCGACCACGCGCGCGATCCGTTGGTCACCCAGCTCCGGCACATCAACACCAAGCTCTCCGACGCGTCGCGGCCGGGCCATCCGGAACCGCTCCGCATCTTCGAGATGGACATGACGTTTCACCGGCGCTACGTCGAGGCGGGTGCCGGCCCGCGCCTGCGTGCGCTGCACGACGCCATCAAGCCGCAGGCCGAACGGTACGTGCGCCTCTATACGAGCGCGTTGATCGACGAGATCGGACGCTCGGTAGCCGAGCACGACGCGATCATCGAGCGCATCGCGTCGGCGAACGCAGACGGTGCCCAACGATCCGTCGAGCGCAATTGGCGCAACGCGGCGGTCCGTCTGCGCCGCGTCATTTCGTCGCTGGGTGAGCGCGGGAGCTGGTGACGGGTTCGTAAATCAGCGACGACAACGGCGCCGCCAGCTTCTCCAACTCGGTTCGCTCTGCCTTCACGCCGTAGATGATCTCGACGACGGCGGCCGCGAACATCAGCACGGCGGCCAGCACGTAACCCAGGAACAACTTCATGCGCGAGCCGCTCCCGATCAGGTGCCCGAACAGCGTGGGCGCCACGATGCCGCCCGCCGCCGTGCCTAACGAATAGAAGAAGGCAATGGCGAGCGCGCGGATCTCGAGCGGGAAGATCTCGCTCACCGTGAGATACGCCGAGCTGGCGGCGCACGAGGCAAAAAAGAAAATGATCGACCACAGCGCGGTCTGCGACGTGGCCGTGAGATAGCCCTGCGCGAACAGCCAGCCCGTCAGCACCAGCAGCGCAGCCGAGATCGCGTATGTCCCGGCGATCATCTGCTTGCGACCGATCGTGTCGAACAGATGGCCTAACAATACGGGCCCGAGAAAATTTCCAATCGCGAACGGAAAGAGATAGATCCCGGTCCGCGGAGCCGGCACGTTATAGAAGCGCGTGAGAATGAGCACGTACGTGAAGAACACGGCATTGTAGAGAAAGGCCTGCGAGGTGATGAGCGCCAGGCAGAGCACCGACCGTCTCCAGTAGTCCTTGAACATCACCCGCGCCACCAGGCCGAACCCGAAGCTGCGCCGCGGATGGATGACCAACGGCTCGCCGTCGCACACCTCGAGCGTGCGCCCCAGCGCCCGCTCCACCCGCGCCTCGATCGCATCCATGATCCTGTGCGACTCGTCGCCCGACCCGTGCGTCATGAGCCACCGCGGACTCTCGGGAATGCTCTTGCGCAGGAACAGGATCAACAGGCCTAACGCAGCGCCGATCCCGAATCCGACGCGCCAGCCCAGCGTCGGCGGCAGCACCGCCGGGTCCAGAATGACCAGCGTCGACGCCGAGCCGATCGCCGCGCCGATCCAGTAGCTCCCGTTCACGATGAGGTCTGCGCGCCCGCGATACTGGGCCGGGATCAATTCGTCGATCGCCGAGTTGATGGCGGCGTACTCACCGCCGATGCCGGCGCCGGTGATCAACCGGAACGCGATGAAGCTCGTGAGGTTCCACGAGAACGCCGTGAGCAGCGTGCCCAACAAATACACGGCGAGCGTCAGGAAGAAGAGCTTCCGCCGACCGTATCGGTCGGTCAGGTGCCCGAACACGAGCGAACCGAGGACCGCGCCGATGACGTAGGTCGACGCGATTTCTCCGATCTGCGTCGCACTGAAATTCATCACGGCCGGATCCTGCAGCACGCCGCTCACCGCCCCTGCGAGCGTCACCTCGAGTCCATCGAGGATCCACGTGACGCCGAGCGCGATGAGTATGAGCCAATGGAAACGGCACCACGGCAACCGGTCGAGTCGCGCCGGAATGTGCGTGTGAAACGGTTCGGCAGTCAGTTGCTCAGCCACGGGAAACTCGCATCACGAATGGCCCCCATCTCCGCTGGCGACTTCGCTGTATCGGAGTGTATTCTGGTTAATGCCGGGTCCGCTTGGTACTTGCAGGTCTTGTTCCGAAGGTGGTGAGATGGCGTTTCTGGACGTTCTGCTCGGATCGAGCGCCGCACGGAGCGCGACGCTTGCCGGGATGAGCCCCGTGGTGTTGCTGGGTCGCGGACATAGCGGCACGCGCGTCTTGGCGTGGATGTGCGTACACCTCGGTGTGAAGTTGGGCACGAGCAGCCCGCACGTCGAGGGTGACCCCGACGATGTCACCTTCACCAACAAGATCAAGGCGCTCGCCGCGCACAATCTCGACGTGATGTCGCCCGAGCAGGTACGCGAACCGGCGCTACGGCGGTTCAAGGCCGCGGTCTCCAAGTACTACGCGGGACTCGGGAGTCCGACGGGGATGTGGGGCTGGAAGTTTCCCGAGACGTACCTGATCGCGCCCTATGTCGCGCGCACCTTTCCGCGCGCGAAGTATCTGCACCTGGTGCGCGACGGACGCGATATCGCCTTCAAGAGCCATCTCACCGACAATCCGCGCCATCGCGTTGGGCGGGCGGTGCTGAGTGCGTGCAATGGACTCGCGCTGCCGGACCATCTCCGCGCTGCCGCATCGTGGGCCTATCAAGTCGACCGGTTCGACGCGTTCCGCGATCAACTCCCCGCATCAGCCGTGCTCGACGTCCGGTTCGAGGATCTCTGCAGTGCGCCCAGGGAGACCGCCGAGCGGTTGAGTGCGTTCCTGGGTGCGCCGATGACCGATGCGTGCCGCGAGTACGCCGCCACGGGCATCGACACGCTCAAGGTCGCGCAGTTCCGCGAGCAGGATGCGCGGCTCGTGGATGACGTGGAGCAGCGCATTGGCGCGACGCTCCGGCGCTACCGCTATCTCCCGTGAACTGTGCTGGCATCTACGCTTATGAAGAAACGGACAAAGCACGGACAACGTGGACAAAGCACAACAAAACAGACAACAACAAACAACGCCGTCAATTAGAAACACATTTGCCTAACGAAAGGCCATTCTGTTTTGTTTGTCCGTGCGTTGTCCCGCTTGTCCGTGCTTTGTCCGTTTCTTCATGAGCGTAGATGCCAGCCGACGTTCCGTTAGACAGAGAATCGCCGTGGCGATCCCGCCGCCGGCCGTCGCTCGATCACGCCGCCCTCGCCCGCGAATCCGAACCGATGGTAGAGCGTCCGGCTGCGGTCGGTCGGCCACAGGAAGAGCGCGTCCAATCCCTGCGTCTCCGGCGCGCAGATGAGCGCCGCGAGCAGCGCGCTGCCCACACCCTCCCCGCGCACGCGCTCGTCCACGAAGAAGTTGGTGATGTAGCCGTGCCACTCGCCTTCGCCTAACGGATTGGGGATCTTCTCGACGATCTGCATCCAGATCGCGCCCACGATCGACGCGTCGCGCTCGGCCACCCAGCAACGCCACGGGCCGCCGGGGCGCAGACGGTCCGCCATCCACGTCTGGCAGCGCGCGAGAAACGTGGCGGACTCCTCGGCGGCCGGCGCCAGGCCCGAGCGTAAGGCATAGCGGAGATGCGCGAGCGCCGGCGCATCGATGTGTGCCGCGCGGCGCACAGTCGAGGACGAAGTCATGTCAGCGAAATGTCCGAAGCGTTGTGTGCGCGACTCGAACGAGCCGGCGCGCCTTACAATGTAGTATGTTCACCCCCGCGAGAGCCACGTTGACATCGAGCGTTCGTTAGTTGGCGTAAAACGCGCCGTACGGCCCCGACTATGCAACATTTTTTTTCGTCTTTTCGCGCAGGCCGTTTGTGAACGCGATCTCCCCATTACTCACGACGCCGCGCCGGCCGGCACGCGCCTCACACCCGAGACGCGTCGCCCGCCCTCCGCCGTATTCGCCGCTGGACCCATCCCGACCGAATTCCTAATCACCGTTCACCGCGCTCGCCGCGTGCCTAACGCAGCGTCGCGTTCGTGAGGTGTGCTCGACCAACACACTTCGAATAATGGAGGTTATTCCTATGATCCCGAACTCGCGTTGGGGCAAGCCGAGTGCGCGGAATCATCTCGCCATGACGGCGTTGGCTCTGGCACTCGCGGTGCCCGCCGTCATCCCGATCGCCGCCGACGCCCAGGCGGCAGGAAACGGCAGCGTTGCCGGCAAGGTCGTGGATGAACGCGGCACACCGATCAGCAGTGCACAGGTGTTCGTCGATCGAACGACGATCGGTGCAATAACCGGCGGCGACGGCATGTATGTCCTCCGGAGTGTTCCAGCCGGCGCGCACGTCGTGCGCATTCGCCTCATCGGCTATCGTCCGGACTCGGCGAGCGTCACCGTCACCGACGGACAGCGCACCGAGCAGAACTTCACGCTGCGCGCGGATCCGCTGCAGTTGCAGAGCGTGGTCGTCACCGGAACTCCGGTTCCGACGCAGAATCTCAAGGCCAGCGTTGCCGTGACCTCGATGAGTCCGGAACAAATTCAGCAGGCCTCACCGCGCAGCACCACGGAAATGTTGCGATATGTTCCCGGCTTCACCCGCGTCGAGAGCTCGGGTGGTGAAGTGAACGAAAACATCAGCATGCGCGGCATTCTGGGCGTCGAGCTCGTGATGTTCATGGAGGACGGAATGCCCGTGTTCCCCACGATGCACACCTTCTTCATGAACGCCGACAACCTCTTCCGTCCTGATGAGAATATTGAGCGCATGGAGGTGGTCCGCGGTGGCGCATCGGCGCTGTTCGGGTCGAACACACCCGGCGCGATCATCAACTTCATCAACAAGACCGGCGGTGACCAGTTTCAAGGCACGATGGTCGCGACCGGCGGCACGGAAGGCTTGGCGCGCTACGACGTCGACATCAATGGTCCGTTGAACGATCAATGGCGGTTCAACGTCGGTGGATTTTATCGGTACGACCATGGCGTGCGCGACCCGGGATTCCCCGGCATCCACGGCGGCCAATTGAAGGCCAACGTCACCCGCCTGCTCGACAATGGCTACATCCGGCTCTCGGCCAAGGTCATCGACGACAACAACCAGTTCATTCTCGACCTGCCGTTCGAGAACAATGGGGACCCGCGGCGTGTGCCGGGGTTCAGTGCATACGGATCGATGAACACGAACGAGGGGCTCGACCTCTCGGTCCCCACGCCCACCGGCAAGCAGGACTATCCGTTAGGCAATGGCATCGCGACCAACGCCTCGTGGTTCACAGCCGATGCGGCGTTCGACCTGTCGAATAATTGGCACCTGCGCAACAGCGCGCAGATCATGCGCGACCACGAGGAGTGGAACGCGCTCGTGCCGTCCAACGCGATGACGGTGCAGAATTTCCTGACCATGCCGGCGGGCCAGGGCGGCCTCGGCCTCCCGGCGGGCTCCACCATCCAGCTCAACTACACGAACCACTTCGACACAGAGGGCAACCCGCTGCCGTTCAATACGCCTAACGATCTCGTCGCGCCGGGACAGGACATCCACGTGGCCAAACCGATCGCGGCCTTCCAGGATCAGTTGCAGCTACGCAAGGAGTTCGGGAGGAACACGATGTCGTTGGGCGCCTACTTTGCCAACTACAGCCAGGACAACCATTGGTTCATCAGCCAGGTGCTGACGGACGTGCGCGACAATCCGCGCTTCCTGGACGCCGTGGTGACGACGCCCGGCGGGGCGCCGACCCCGATCACGAAAAACGGCTTCATGAATTTCATGTCGGGCTACACCAACGGCACCGGTCAGACGAGCATCGTGTCCGGCGTCATTGGCTTCGCCCTGCAGCCCACCGACAAGCTGCACATCGACGCGGGTGGTCGCGTCGAGTACGACGACTACGTGCAGGCGTCCGAGAATACGTCGACGTTCGATCTCGACAGCAACGCGGCCACGCCGTGGAACAACGAGACGTTTGGCAACAGTTCGTTCCGCCACTTTCAGAAGGGCATTACCGATTGGGCCGCTTCACTCGGACTGAACTACGCGCTCAAGGACAATCTGTCGCTCTATGCGTCGGGGTCCCGCGGCTACAAGATGCCGGCGTTGGACGAGTTCCTGCAGGCGCAGGCGCAACAGCAAGTGAATCTGTTCGAGTCGCGCGAAGTGCAGTCGTACGAGGCGGGCGTGAAAGGCATCACCAACATGTTCGGGTACACGCTGGACGGGTTCTACACGGTGCTCAAGAACGTCGTCAATCAGGGACTCGTCATCGACTCGGTGACGGGCCGGTCGACGTGGGTCATCAACCCACAGCCACAGAACAAGGCCTACGGTGCGGAGGCCGAGCTGGTCGCGAATCCGCTCCCCGGGCTGCAGTTGTTAGGCAGCGGTACGTGGCTCCGCGCCGAGCTCGGGTCCGGCGCCGGTGCAAAGGTCGGCGCGCGGCTCAACGGCGTGCCGGCATCGTTAGGCAACGTGTCCGGCACCTACACGATCGGCCAGTTCCGTGCGCTGGCCGACTGGCACTGGGTCGGCTCGCGGTTCGTGGACATCACCACGGGCATCGCGCTCCCTGCATACAGCTACTTCAACTTCGGGCTCTCGTACCTGTTCCCCGCGAACGGTGTGACGCTCGACCTGCATCTGTTGAACGCATTCCAGAACGAGGGTCTCGAGGAAGGCAACCCGCGCCTCCTGACCTCCGGCACGAACCCGATTTTCCTGGCGCGGCCGATTCTGCCGCGCCGGCTGACGGTATCCCTGCGCTACAATTTCGGCCCGAACGGGGAGCCGACGGCGGCGGATTCGACGGCGTCGTCGACCTCGCCATCGCAGTCGAAGTCGCAGCACTAAGGAATGACGGCGTTGTTGGTTAGGCGGCGGGCCGGCAACGGCCCGCCGCCGAGCCGTACCGCGCGGGCGGTGGCGGCCGGCGCCGCGTTTGGGTTCGCGGCGTTGGCCGCCACCGCCCGCGCGGCGGCACAGGCCCCCGCCGCCGACTCGGCGTTCGTGTTGGCCACCACCGATCCGGCCCGCACACCGTCGGGATTCATCGGCAACGGACACGTCGGCGTCACGGTGCCACCGTTAGGCATCGGGGCGGCGCAATCGTTGGTCGCGGGACTGTACGAGCACGGGCCGCTCGACGTCCCCCGCATCGCCGCCGCGCCCGCCTGGAACGCGATCGCGGTGTTCGACGGCGCGAAGTGGCTCGATTCGACCGCGATCGCCGGCGGCGCGATCCAGTCCTACCGTCAGAGCATCGACATGCGCACCGGCGTCGCATACACCGCGTACGACTGGGTCGATGGCCCGCGGCGCACGTCGGTGCGCGTGGAAACGTTTCTCTCGCGCGCCGATCGGCACCTTGCCGTGGTGCAGCTCGAGCTCGTGCCGCACTCGCCCGGACCGATGCGCGTGCGCGTCGCGCTCGCCAAGTGGCCGCCGCCCAAACGCCTGCCGCTCGACACGCTCACGCGCACGGAGCGGAGCTGGGGGGCGGCAGAGCTCTGGTATCCCGGGCACTCGATCGTCCACGCGCGAACGGCAAAGCTCTCGCCCGTCGGTGCCCGCCTAACAATGGTCTCCTCTCCCGAAGGCCGCATCACCACCGTGGGCGAGGCGGCGGAGGTCGCGTGGCCGATGGGTGCCGTGGCCCACGCCGACACGACCCTCGACAGCGCTCGCGTCGACATTGCGATCGATGCCGCCGCGGGCCAAACGTACACGATCACGGAGATCGTGAGCATCGTACCGTCGTACGACGACCGGTCGTCGCTCGCCGCGGCCGTGCGCGACGCGGCGTCATCCCGCGCTGCGGGCGTCGCCGCACTCGCGGCGCGAAACGCGGAAGCATGGCGACGGCGCTGGGAAACAGACATCGAGATTCAGGGCGATACGGCGCTCCAACGCGTCGTGCGCTCGATGCTGTTCTACTTGCTGTGCAGCGCGGACTCCGGCACCGCGCTCGCGATCCCGCCCATGGGCCTGTCGACGGCCGGCTACTACGGCCACGTGTTCTGGGATTCCGACACGTGGATGTTCCCTGCCCTCGTGCTCACCCACCCCGACGTGGCGCGCTCGCTGGTCGACTTCCGGTCGCGCGCGTTAGGCGCCGCGCAACGCCGTGCACGCTCGTACGGATTTCGCGGGGCCATGTTCCCGTGGGAGTCGGATGAGTTGGGCCGCGAAACCACGCCGCACTTCGCGTCGCAGAACGCCCACTCGGAAATTCACGTCACGGGCGACGTCGCCGTGGCACAGTGGCAGTACTATCTCGCCACCGGTGACTCCATATGGCTTGCACGTCGCGGCTTCCCCGTGATCCGCGAAACCGCCAACTTCTGGGTGAGCCGAGCGACGTACGATTCGACGCGCGACCGGTACGACATCAAGGATGTGGTGTCGGTGGCCGAGGGACTAGTAGGGGTGACGGACGATGCGTATACCAACGCGGTGGCGCGGCGCAATCTCGAGATCGCGACCATGGCGAGCCAGCGGTTGGGCATGCGCGCCGATCCGCGGTGGGCCGCGGTCGCGGCCAAGCTGCACATGCCGATAGACTCTGCAACCCACTCGTATCGCACCTACGAGGGCGCACCGGACTCGACGCTCGGCTTCATCACACCCCTGCTGAGCTATCCGTTAGGCGTTCCAATGAGCGACCAGGTCAAGCGGACGCACCTCGAGCAGGCCATGCGGCGCATTGACGATGAAGCGGCCGGTGCGATGATGGGCGTGACGCTGCTCTCGGTGGATGCCGCCGAGCTTGGGCTGCACGCGCTGGTCGATTCGCTGTTGCCGTACAGCTATCGGCCGCACGTGCACGGACCCTTTCTCATGCTGTCCGAGACGCCGACCAACAACGCGTTTGATTTTCTCACGGGCGCCGGCGGCTTCTTGCAGCAGGTGATCTTCGGGTACACGGGACTGCGCCTCGAGAACTCGGGGCTCGTGCCGGCGTTTCCGCCGGTGCTGCCATCGCGCGTCACGCGGCTCGTGCTGCGGAACATCCAGGTGCGGGGCAAGCACTACGACATCACGGTCGACGCGTCCGGCCGGCGAATGGAGCCGCACCGCACGACGGCGCCGCAATGATGCTCGCGCTTGTGTTCGCCGCGCTCCTGCAAGGCGGGGCGCCTGTCGCGCCGGCCCCTTCGCCTAACGCAAAGCCGCGCCGCGTAACGCCCGTGCTCGCGTTCCCTGAGCCCGGCCTGGATGACACGGCCGCATATCAGGGATACGAGACGCGGCTCTATCGGGATGCCGCGAACAACACGGTCCAGATCTACCTGGACCGGCGGAGCGGCCGTGTGGTCGAGCTCTTGGCCGACGCGCTCGACGAGAGCGTCGGCTTCACTGTCCGCTCGGGCGATCGCCCGGCCCACATCGGTTGGTCCGGCGCAAGCGCCCAGGTCTCCGACTCGGCCGGCACGCGCACCCTGACGTGGTCGCTCGCCGCCCAGGCGCGACGCGTGACCATCGGATT
>Ga0105240_10005377_pt1 | contig 19099 bp, 17 predicted proteins | sample KBSC54metaG_FD_80426 | JGI IMG/M metagenome (GOLD analysis project Ga0105240, IMG submission 80426) | Corn rhizosphere microbial communities from Kellogg Biological Station, Michigan, USA - KBS C5-4 metaG | ecosystem: Host-associated > Plants > Roots > Rhizosphere > Soil | place: Michigan, USA... | reverse complement strand
CGACGGGCTTTGGGACGTGTACAACCAGTACCACATGGGCATCACGGCGGAGAACGTCGCGAAGGAATACGGGATCACGCGCGACGAGCAGGACGCGTTCGCGGCGCTGTCGCAGAACAAGGCTGAAGCCGCGCAGAAGGCCGGGCGCTTCGACGACGAGATCGTGCCGGTGTCGATTCCGCAGCGCAAGGGCGAGCCGCTGCAGTTCGCGACCGACGAGTTCGTGCGTCACGGCGTGACGGCGGAATCGCTGGCGGGGCTGAAGCCGGCGTTCTCGAAGGACGGCACGGTGACGGCGGCGAACGCGTCGGGCCTGAACGACGGCGCGGCGGCGGTGCTGGTGATGTCGGCGCAGAAGGCGGCGGCGCTGGGCCTGACGCCGCTGGCGCGGATCAAGGCGTATGCGAACGCGGGGGTGGATCCGAGCGTGATGGGGATGGGCCCGGTGCCGGCCTCGCGCCGGTGCCTGGAGCGCGCGGGCTGGACGCCGGGCGACCTGGACCTGATGGAGATCAACGAGGCGTTCGCGGCGCAGGCGCTGGCGGTGCACAAGCAGATGGGCTGGGACACGTCGAAGGTGAACGTGAACGGCGGGGCGATCGCGATCGGCCACCCGATCGGCGCGTCGGGCTGCCGGATCCTGGTGACGCTGCTGCACGAGATGGCCAAGCGCGATGCGAAGCGCGGGCTGGCGTCGCTGTGCATCGGCGGCGGGATGGGCGTCGCGCTCGCGGTCGAGCGCGTCTGAGCAGAGGCTGAAGACGACCCGCTGGCGGCGCCGGCCGGCGCCGCGTGCGGGCGAAGCGGTTGTCGCGCACGACAAGCAGCCAACAACAAGCGCGATGTTCCGATGCGTGCCGCGCCCGCGACGCGGGCGGCTGCGCATCGAAGCGGTGGGGCGGCAGCATGTGCGATGCCGTCGCCCCGCATTCATCGATTACTTTTTTGTCGGTAATTTATAGGATGACTAAGCGAATTGCAGTTGTGACAGGTGGAATGGGCGGTCTCGGCGAAGCGGTCAGCATCAGGTTGAACGACGCGGGCCACCGGGTAGTCGTCACGTATTCGCCGAACAACACCGGCGCCGACCGCTGGCTGACCGAGATGCACGCGGCCGGCCGCGAGTTCCATGCGTACCCGGTGGACGTGGCCGATTACGATTCGTGCCAGCAATGCATCGAGGCGATCGTGCGGGACGTCGGCCCGGTCGACATTCTCGTGAACAACGCGGGCATCACGCGCGACATGACGCTGCGCAAGCTCGACAAGGTGAACTGGGATGCCGTGATCCGCACGAACCTCGATTCCGTGTTCAACATGACGAAGCCCGTCTGCGAAGGCATGGTCGAGCGCGGCTGGGGTCGCATCGTCAACATCTCGTCGGTGAACGGCTCGAAGGGCTCGGTCGGCCAGACCAACTATGCGGCCGCGAAGGCCGGCATGCACGGGTTCACCAAATCGCTGGCGCTCGAGGTCGCGCGCAAGGGCGTGACGGTGAACACGGTGTCGCCGGGCTACCTCGCGACGAAGATGGTCACGGCGATCCCGCAGGACATTCTCGACACGAAGATCCTCCCGCAGATTCCGGCGGGCCGGCTCGGCAAGCCCGAGGAAGTCGCGGCGCTGGTCGCTTACCTGTGCTCGGAGGAGGCCGGTTTCGTGACGGGCTCCAACATCGCGATCAACGGCGGCCAGCACATGCACTGACGCGCGGCGGCCCGGACCGCGTTCGCGCGCGTTTCGGGCCGCGTTCCGCTATATCCAGTGCCGGAGCGGCGGCAGGCGCGCCGCTTCGGCCTCGCATTCCGGAGAAGGGCATGGGTGAAACCTGGATGGGACTCGCGATCGGCGGCTCGGCACTGGCCGTCGCGCTGACGATGGCGGTCTTGCTCTACTGGCTCGAGCGGCGCCGCGCGCGGCTGCTGCGGAACTTCGATCATCGCGATTGCTGGTTCGTCGCGTACGGCAAGTGCTTCGCGCGCAGGCCGGCGAGGCCGGCACGCCGCATGCGCGGCGCGCGATGACGGCCACGACGCCGTGGTAACGCGGCGTCGCGATCGACGGACGGTCACGCATCGCGCGCATGCAGTCGGTGATGTGCGCGATGCGCGTGCTCAATCGCTCTTTTCGCTCTTTCCACCCGACGCGCCCGAGTCGTTCTTGTGGAAGATCCGCTTCGTCGTGCGCTTGGTGGCATCCCAGCCTTCGCGCGACGCGTGTGCGACTCCGTGCCCGACCGCCTTCGCGGCGCTCGCGGTTGCGTGGCCGAAGCTGCGTGCAGCTTCGCCCGTCTTGTGCGCGGCTTCCTTCGAATCGCGCTTGATGTCCTGTTTCACTTCCGACATGTCCGCATGCGCGATCGGGCTGATCAGCGCCAGAACGAGCGCGGTGCCAATGAACTGACGAGCTTTCACGACCTGGTTTCCTTGTATAAGTCTCTTCATCGAGGATTCGAATTGCCGGCGGGCGGCGGCGCAAACGTGCCGCCCGCCGATGCGTCGAGCATCACTGCGGCGCGGCCGGTCAGCAGCATGCGATCGCCGCAGCGCAGCGCGAAGCCGTACAGCACCGAGCGGCCGTCGCCGCTCATGCGTTCCGCGTCGACGGTGAGCGGCAGGTCGAACGTGTCGAGCCGGTCGACGAACGCGTCGACATTGCGCACGCTCGCCAGATAGCCGGCGCGCGGACGTTCTTCTTGCATACCGAGCAGCGCGCCGTGCACGGCCATCGCCTGCGCCGCGTATTCGATGCCGCAGACCGACGCGAGCCGGCCGTGCGAGCGCAGCGGGTTGTGCGGATCGTGGTGGCTCGTCGCCGTGCAACGGATGCGTTCGGCATCCCACGCATCGACCGTATCGAGCACGCACATCGTGCCGCCGTGCGGAATATGCGCGGCGATCCACGCGTGGTCGAGCGGCGGCGTCAACGCGATCGTTGCGGCCATCACGCGCGCTTCGCGAAGGCAGCCGGCATCGCGACGTCGACCTGCACGCGCGTATCGGCCAGGTAGTCGAGCACGACGCGCGTCGAACGCCGTGCAGCCAGCGCATCGAGCAGCGGCAGCACGCGTGCGGCCGGATTGCCGGTGCGCAGTGCGTCGAGCTCGGCATTCGCGAGCGTCGTGGCAGGCGCGTCGGTGAGCTGCACGTCGATGCGGGCGAGCGCGCGCTCGCTCGCTTCCGGCGCGAACACGAGCGCGACGCCGAATGCGTCGTCGATCGGCCGCACCGTGCGCAGCGGTTCCGGATAGTCGGTGTCGTACGCGATCAGCAGGGTCGGCAAGCGATCGACCGCGACCTGGCACAGGCTCTCGAGCAGGCCCGCGGCAAAGCTGCCGTCGTGCGCGCATAGCACGTTCGACGTCGCCATCGCGTGGGTCGCGATGCTCCAGTAGCCGGCCGGCGCGTTGTGCACGGAGTTGTGGAAACGCGTCGGTGACAGCTGGCGATCGTCGCCGGCGAGGGTTTCGCAGATCGCGTGGCAGTTCTGGCCGTCGCCGCCGGACGCGCTGAACACGGTAGCGAGCGTGGCCGCATCGCGTCCGCTCGCGGCGACCGCTTCGTGGCCGACCGCGAGCGCGACGCGCACGACGGGGCCCGTGCGGCGCCGCTCGGCCGACGGCAGGCCGGCCGGCGGCGGCAGCACGGTGCGTGCGCTTGCATAGGCCGTGCGGCCCGCGAACACGTCGGCCGCGTGCGGCCAGTCGTTCAAGCCCGGCCCGACGAGGCCGATGCTTTCGATGAAGGCGGTGAGCGTCATGTCGGGCCTCAACGGCGTACGTGGCCGGCGCGGCCGAGGATCAGGCTGCAATTCGTGCCGCCGAAGCCGAACGAATTGGAGAGCACGGTGCGCACGCGCATCTCGCGGCTCGCGAGCACGTAGTCGGCGGCGAGCACCGGGTCGGGTTGCGTCGTGTTGACGCCGGCCGGCACGAACTGCTCGCGCAGCGCGAGCGCGGCGACGACCGCTTCGAGCGCGCCGGCCGCGCCGAGCGTGTGGCCGGTCGCGCCCTTCGTCGAGCTGCACGGCGTGCGCGCGAGCAGCGCGCCGACCGCGCGGCTTTCGGCCGCATCGTTGCTCGGCGTCGCGGTGCCGTGCAGGTTCACGTAATCGATGTCGTTCGCGTCGAGGCCGGCGGACGCGAGTGCCTGCTCTATCGCGACGCGCGCGCCGAGCCCGTCCGGATGTGGCGACGACATGTGGTGCGCGTCGCTCGATTCGCCGATGCCGAGCAGCAGGATCGCATTGCCGTCGAGCGCGGCGGGCGGTTCGGGCACGCGTTCGACGAGCGCGAATGCCGCGGCCTCGCCGATCGAGATGCCGTCGCGCGCAACGTCGAACGGCCGGCACGGCCGGCGCGACAGCAGTTCGAGCGAGTTGAAGCCGTACAGCGTCGTCAGGCACAGCGAATCGACGCCGCCGACGACGGCCGCGTCGATCAACCCGGCCTCGATCATGCGGCGCGCGGAGCCGAACACCTTCGCGCCGGACGAGCACGCGGACGAGATCGCCATCGCCGGCCCGCGCAGCGCGAAATACGCTCGCACGAACGCGGCCGGCGAATACGGGTTGTGCGTGTGCGCATAACGAAAATCGGCAGGCAGCGCGCCGCTCGCCGGATCTCGATGCTGGTACGCGCGTTCGGTCTCGAGGATGCCGGCCGTGCTCGTGCCGATGAACACGCCGACGCGCGCCGCGCCGTGGCGAGCGACGGCCGCCGCGACGCGTGCGTCGAAGCCGTCCTGCGTGAGGGCGAGTTGCGCGAGGCGGTTGTTGCGGCACTCGAAGTCGGCGAGGTCCGCGCGCACGGGTTGCTCGTCGACACCGTCCACCGCGCCGATCCACGTGTCGAGATCCGCACGCTCGAAGTCGCATGGTGCGAGCCCGCCGCGGGCGTCGCGCAGTGCATCGAGAGTCGCATCGAGGCCGCGGCCGATGCAGCTGGTGGCGGTGAAGTGCGAGAGCAGGAGAGGTTTCACGAGGGTCGCATCCGGTGGCCGGAACGGGCGCCGCAGCAAGGCTGGGAGGCGCGCCGTCCGCGGTCAGATTTTATCAAACGGGGGTGCCGGAACGCCCGGCTGGCCGGGCGGTTCGGGCGCGAGCGCCGCGCGCAGCGTGGTCCAGTTCAGTTGCGCATCGGCGGCTGCGCGCAGCACCGCCTGCAGTACGTCGAGCACGACCGGTTCGCCGCGCGCGTCGCGTGCCGCGTGACCGTCGTGCACGAGCAGGATGTCGCGCGGTGCGAGGCCGTTCAGCAGGCGGCGCGTGACGGTCGCGGCGTCGTGCGCGCGCGTGTCGAAGCCGCGTCGCGTCCAGCTCGCAAGCTGCAGGCCGAGTTCGCACAGCACCGGTTCGAGAAACGGGTTGCGCAGGCCGGCCGGCGCGCGGAAGAACAGCGGGCGCGTGCCGGCGATCTCGGTCAGCGTCTGCTGCGCTGCCGCGATCTCGCGCCGCAGCGCGGCGGGCCCCGACAGCGAGAACGTGTGCCGGTGCCGCTGGCTGTGGTTCTCGACCGCGTGACCGCGCGCGACGATCGCTTCGATCCACTGCGGATGACGGCGCGCCAGATCGCCGATGCAGAAGAACGTTGCGCGCGCGTCGTAACGGTCGAGCAGGTCGAGCACGCGCGGCGTAACGTCCGGGTCCGGGCCGTCGTCGATCGTCAGCGCGATCCGGCGGCCGGCGCCGGCCGGCAGGCGCGTCCAGTTCGGGCCGAGCAGCGTGCTGCGCGGCCACAGGCCGGCTGCCGTCAGCGCGAGATGCGACGCGACCACGCCGCCGACGGCCCACGGCCACGCGGCCGGCTGCACGGCGACGGCGGCGGCCGCGCCCGCGTGCAGCGCGGCCGTGCCCGCGATCAGCGGCGTCGGCTTCCAGCGGCGCGCGCCGGATTGGCCGTCCTGTCGGGGCGGAACGGGCGACGGTGTGTTCATGCCTGGCTCCGTTGACGACGATCGCCGGCCGCCGCGGCGCGCGGCGCGAGTATCGCCGCGAACGCGAGCGCGAGCATCGCGCCGGGGCCGACGGTCAGCCCGAAGGTTTCGAGCAGCGGTACGCGCGACAGCGCCAGCAGCCCGAAGCCGGCGACCGTCGCGAGGTTCGCGACCAGCAGCGACACGAGCGTGTACGGCGTGACGGGCTGCGCGTCGTCGCGCTTGCAGAAGAACAGCGCGTAGTTCGAGCCGACCGCGACGATCAGCAGCATGCCGACGAGGTGCAGGATCGTCAGTTGCACGCCGGCGAGCGCGAAGCCGGCCGTCACGACCAGCACGGCCGCGACGAGCGGCGCGAGCGCGCGCACGGCACGGCGCGGCGAGCGCAGCGCGATCAGCAGCAGCACGGCGATCGCCGCGAAACCCGCGAGCGACAGCCGGATGTCCTCGCGCACGTAGCTCACGTACAAGCGATCGGCTTCGGCTTTCATGTCGACGAACAGCGCATCGGGCACGTCCGCCTGCGCGACGGCCGTGCGTATCGGCGTTGCGTCGAACCCTTGCGCCGATTGCGCCGCGCGCGCGGCGTCCGGCGCGCGCAGCGGCAGCATCGCGCTCCAGCGGTCGTCGCGTTCGGTCAGCAGCGCATCGACCGCGAGCGCCATCGACGTGCCGCGCAAGTCCGCACGCGTCAGCAGCGGTGCGTGGCGGGCGGCTTCGATATCGGCGATGAACGGCGCGAACAGGTCGGGCTTCACCGCGATCGGCTGGTTCGCGACGGCGCCGCGCATTCGCGCGGCGAGCACGTCCGCATCGGGCAGGCTCGCCTGGCGCGCGCGCTGCGCGGCGTCGCTCGGCAGGTAGCGCGCGGGGCTTTCGAAACCCGCGAGCGCGCGCTGGTCGACGAGCGGCTGCAGTTGCGCGGCGACCTTTTCGGCGCCTTCGAGCGCGGCCTGCTCGGTCGGCGCGGAAATCACGACGAGGTAGCGCACGTCGGGCGCGCCGACATCGGCGCGCAGCCGCGCGTCGAGCGCCTGCGCGCGCGCCGGCACGGGGCTGAGCGAGGCGAGCTCGCGGCTCCACAGGCCGTCGCGATGCAGCACGAGCGTCGCGCACGCGGCGACCACCAGTGCGGCGAGCGGCCAGCGCAGCCGCGGCGCGGCGTCGGCCGCGCGCGCGAGCACGGCGCCGACGCGCGACACGTCGCGGATCGCGACATGCTCGCCGTGCAGGTGCGGCAGCACGAAGCGCGTGACGAGCGCGGCGGCCGTGAGCCCGGCGATCGAATACAGCCCGAGCTGCACGAGGCCCGGGAATCCGGAGAACAGCATCGACGCGAAACCGCACACGGACGTCAGCACGCCGAGCCGGATCGTCGGCCAGTACGCGGCGAGCCATGCGCGCGTCGCATCGGCCGGGCGCGCGCCGCCGCGCGTGCCGGTCTGTGCCGATTGCACGAACAGGTAGATCGAATAGTCGACGGCTTCGCCGATCAGCGTCGTGCCGAAGCCGAGCGTCAGCCCGTGGACCGTGCCGAACGCGACGCTGACCGCCGCGATCCCGGCCGCGACGCCCGTCAGCACCGGCAGCAACCCGAGCGCGAGCGTGCGCGGCGAGCGGTACAGCGTCAGCAGCAGCGCGACGATCAACACGACGCTCGCCGTCGACAGCCGCTCGACGTCGTGCCGGATCGTGTCGCGCATGTCGACCGAGAACACGCCGGGGCCCGTCATCGCGAGCGTGGTCGCGGCCGCGTTCGGCACGGCCTGCGTCGCGGCGGCGAATGCGCGGCGCACCGTGTCGATCGCGCGCGCCTGCGCGTCGGTATCGGAGCCGGCCGCGGCGGTCTGCACGACGAGCACCGCGCGCGTACCGTCGTGCGACGCCCACACGCCGTCGCGGTTCGCCGGCTGCGCCGCGCTGTCGAGCTGGTCGACGAGCGCGGCGACTTCGCCGGTCGGGTCGCGCGGCAGCATCGCCTTGGCGACGAGGCCGGCCGACGAGCTCAGCAGGTCGAGGCTGTCGCCGAGCGCCTGATGCAGGCCGTCGGCGCTGAAGCGCTGCGGCGTGACCGCCGGGCTCAGCAGGTAGCGGTGATCGAAGATGAACTGCCGGTCGCGCGCGTCGTTCGCGGCTTCGCCGTTGTGAACCGCCGCGAACTGCGGATCGGTGCGTAGCGTGCCGGCGATGCGCCGCGACAGCGCGGCGCGCGTACTTGCATCGCCGCCGTCGATCGCGACGAGGATCAGCCGCGACACGATGCCGTCGCGCAACTGGTCGACGAGCACACGCTGCCCGGCGCTCGGCGAGTTTGGCAGGAACGCTGACAGATCGGCCGTGAAGTGCGCGCGGCCGATCGCGACGCCGCACGCGACGAGCGCGAGCAGCCACACGAGCACCGCGCGCTGCCGCAACGCGTGCAGGCGGCGCGTGACGGGCGAGGGACGGATGCGCTGCTCGTCCATCAGTTCGGATTCGCCGGAACGGGTTGCAGGCGCATCACGGAATGATCGCCGTCGGCCTGCCGGATCGCGACGCCGCGCAACACGTCGCGCGTGCCGTCGATCGTGATCGTGCTGACCACCTTCAGCATCCGCGAGTCGAGCGGCGTGAGCGTCAGCGTCCAGTCGTCGCCGCGCCCGGCGAGCGCGACCTTGTACACCTGTTCGAGCGCGAAGCGGTTGCCGGCGAGCGTCGCGCGGATGCTGTCGATGAACGCGCCGAGTTCCGGATAGCGCGCGAGCGCGAGCGTGTACTTGCGGTTGTTGCGCTCGACGGTGAGCATGTCGCCGTCGACGACGAGGTGTTCTGGCTTCGGGCTCAGCGTGTGCTTTTCCAGATGATCGGGCGCGACGAACACGAGTTCGCCGGACGATTCGACCGGCTGCGTGGCGATCGACAGGTACTTCGTTTCGGTGAACGTCGCACGCCCCGACTTGTGCTGCGCGAGCGTCGACATCAGCCGGTCGAGGTTCCAGGCCGAACCCGTGTCGGCCGCGTGCGCGGGCGCGGCCAGCGCGATCGCGGCGGCGGTTGCGGCGAGCAAGCGGGCGCCGCGGTGCAGCGCGAGCGGGAACGGGAGCAGGAAGCGGCGAACGGCGGTCATGCGTCGGAATCCCTCGTGGCGGGCAGGTCGGCAGCGGCGCGCGCAGCGGCGCGGCGCGCGGCCGCAGCGTCGCCGACTTGCCAGAAATCGAAATAGTTGAACCAGTTGTACGGCGCTGCTCGGCAGTACTTGTCGAGCAGCGCGACGTAGCGCACGAGTGCCGCGTCGACGGCCGCCGCGCGTGCGTCGCGCCGCACGTCGGAGAAATCGGCGAGCGTCTCGAAGTGCACGTCGTAGCGATTGCCGTCGCGATAGAGGCCCGTCATGAAGATCACCGGGCGTCGCAGCATCGCGGCCATGTAGAGCGGGCCGAGCGGGAATGCGGCCGGCGTGCCGAGCAGCGGCAGCCGCCGCAGCGACGCGGCCGCGTCGTCGCGCAGCGTGCGGTCGGCGAGCATGCCGATCATGCAGTTCGCGTCGAGGCGCTCGCGTACTTTCAGCATCGAGTCGACCTGCCCGAGCGGAATCACTTCCGGCGTCGCGGCCGGATTCACCGCGGCGAGCGTCGCGTTGATCTTGCGCGCATTGTTCTCGTACATCGTGACGACGACGCGCAGGTCCGGGTGCGTGCGGCCGATCGCGCGCACGACCTCGAAGCTGCCGAGGTGCGCGCCCATCAGGAACGCGCCGCGTCCGCCCGCGAGCGCATCGTCGACGAGCGTTTCGCCGTGCAGCCGGATGTCGAACAGGTCGAAGCGCCCGTTCATCAGATAGATGCGGTCGTGGATCGTCGCCGCGAACGTGAACACGTGCCGGTACACGTCGCGCCAGCGTGCGGGGCGGCCGAGCACGCGACGCAGGTAGTCGCGCGACGCGGCGCACGCGACCGGCGAGAACAGCACGAAATACGTCGCGATCAGATGCAGCACGATGCGCGCACGCTGCCGGCCGAAGCGCAGCGAGATCCACGTCATCGCGCGCAGCAATCCCGCGTTGCTGCGCTCCTGGCGTTCGGCCCACGCGGTGCGCTTCATGGCTGGGCACCGTCCTGCACGGCCGGCGGCGCGGACAGCACGCCGGTCGCGACATCACGCGACCCGGCCCGCAGCGTGAAGCGGATCGCGCCGCTGGCCGAGGCGTCGAACGCGAGATCGAGCGGTTCGCCGGGCGCGACCGGGCTCAGGAATTTCGCGGAACCGAGCCGCCATGCGTGCAGCGGACGGTTCAGCGCCGCGCCGATCGCGTGGATCGCATGATCGAGCAGCACGACGCCCGGCACGACCGGATGACCGGGGAAGTGGCCGGGCAGCGCCGGATGGTCGGCGGGAATCGTGAACGCGAGCGCGGGCGTGCCGGCCGCGTCGCGCGAGGGAAGCGGTGCGGCCGCGGCGCGTGCGTGTCGTGCGACGAGCGCGGCCAGCGCGTCGCGCGGCAGTTTGCCCGTTTCGTTGCGCGGCAGTGCGTCGACGAACACGAGCGGGCGCGGCATGAACGCGGGATCGATCCGCTCGCGCAGCGCGCGCTGCAGATCGGTGGCCGCGAGCGTCGGCGCGACGACGAGCGCGACGAGGCGCGTGACCGGTTCGAAGTTCGTATCATCGTGCGCGGCCGCGGTTTCGTCGGGCATGAAGAACACGCCGTCGACCACCTCCGGAATCGCGTTGAGCTGATGGTTCAGGTACGCGAGCGACGTGCGCTTGCCGGCGATGTTGACGAGATCGGCCTTGCGGCCGTGCAGCAGGAAGCGGCCGTCGCCGAGCAGTTCGAGCGCATCGCCCATCGGCACGGGGGCCTCGACGTGTCCGCCCGACACCCAGACGGTCGGCCCGCCGTCGTCGCCGGCGCCGTCGCTTGCGGGCTCGTCGCGCGCGTCGAGGCGGATGCCCGGGAACAACTGCCACGCTGCGCCCTGCGACGTGCGGCGGGTCGCGATCTGGCCGGTCTCGGTGCTGCCGTAGATCTCGACGAGCGGTGCGTCGAGCGCAGCCTCGGCTTCGCACGCGAGCTTCTCCGACAGCGGCGCGGTGGCCGACAGCACGAGCGCCGCGCGCGGCAGCGCATGGCCGGCCGACAGCAGCGCGCGCAGGTGGATCGGCGACGTGACGAGCACGCGCGGCTGCGGGATCGCGTCGAGTTCGTCGCGAATGTCGACCGGGTAGAACGGCTGGCGGTTGCTGAACGCGAGGCCGCCGATCAGCGCGAGCAGCACAGTCGATTCGAAGCCGTACATGTGCTGTGCGGGCACCGTGCCGATCAGCGTGGCCGCGCGGCCGTCGAGCAGCCCGAGGCGGTCGGCCGCCGCGCGCACGCAGCCGACCAGGAAGCCCCAGGTCTTGCGGTGCGGCACCGGCGCGCCGGTCGAACCGGACGTGAACACGTACGCCATGATCCGCGCCGCATCGATCTGCGGCACGGCGAACGGCGCATCGTCGGCGAGGTCGCCGGGGGCGGCATCGGGATACGCGAAGCGCGGCAGGTCGATCGCGCAGTCGGGCGCGTCGTGCAGACAGAACGCATCCGGCGCGAACGACGCGAGCTGGCGGACCATTTCCGGCGTGTGCGTCGACGGCAGCAGGCTGACCCTGCCGGCGACGAGCGCCGCGCACAGGCTGACCGCGAAGCGGTAGCGGTCGCGGCACACGTTGAACACGTGGCCGCCGGCGGGCAGCGCGGCGGCCACGCGCGCGACATCGGCGACGAACGCGCGCACGGTGACGGGCGCGCCGTCGCGCCATGCGATCGTTTGGTCCGGCGACGAATGGAATACCAGCGGGTGAGTCGGCATAAATCGGTAAAAACGGGAGCGAAGGCCGGCGCGGCCGCGTTGCGGCGCCGCGCCGGCCGTGAATTCATCGTGACGCCTGCGACGCGTGGGTTGTCGCGCGATACGCGCGCACCGCGTCGACCATTCGTGGCCGCGGCTCGTGCGGCAGCGCGAAGCGCCGGCAGGCATGCTCGGCGGCGAACATCACGGCGACGAGCGGCAGCGACAGGTAGTTCGCGAACGTCGACCACGTGACGATCGGCGCGGTCGCGAACAGCAGCGTCGACACGGCGGCGATCGCGACGAAGAACAGCGTCCACGCGAGCGTGATCTGCCGCGTATAGCGTGCGACGGCCGGCGTGACCGCGCCGTGGATCATCGTCGCGAAGCGCGTGCACAGCGGCACCTCGCCTGCCGCGAGCGTGCGGCCGAACAGCAGCGCCATCGCGACGTTGAAGCTCGCGTGTTCCAGATACAGGCCCCATTCGAAGTGCTGCGCGAGCGGCGCGCGCGCGGCCCACAGTGCAGCGGCGGCCAGCAGCCAAGCCGGCACGAACCATGCACGTCGCGGCGAGCGCAGCGCCGCACCGAGCGCGAGCAGCAGCGGCGGCACGAGCGCCATCGCGAGGCCGAAGCCGTGTGCGCCGGGCGTCGCGGCCGCGTAGTGCGCGCCGGCCTGGTAGGCGGCGACGGTGCCGACCACGGCGACGCCGCGCGCGATGGACAGCAGCCTGCTCATCGGCGGCCTCCGTGCGGGCGCGGGCGCGCGTCGCCGGCGGCCGCCAGGCGGCAGCAGACGGACGGGCGAACCGGAACGGAGCGGAAGGACGGACGCGGCATGACTGGAGACATCGGGCGGATCGTGGCCGGACGTGGTGGTCGGGCCGTCAAACATCATATGAATGGGCGGCCGGGACGCGGGTCCGGGCCGGTAGTCGAGTGCGCCCATTTTAGGGCCGCGGCACGGCGTGTCCGGGGCGGGCGTGTGCGGGTTTTGTAACCGATTGTATGGCACCGGACGAACGGTTTCGCGGGGTCGGTCCATTTCCATCCAAAGCGGCTCAAGCGTCTCGTGCATTCGTGTCACGAAACGGGCCGCGGCGCCGGCCCGCCAGTCTGTAACCAATCTCGGTATACGGGCCGATACCCATCGTCTAGAATCCGCGTAACTTTTACAAACGATCCCCAAATAACGCAGGCGGGGACGCCGGCAGACGCCGGAGGGACGGAGATTTGCACGCGCCGGGCGTGCACGACGGTTGCCGTTTCCGGGCGCCTCCCGCTGCCATTGGCCGCCTGCTCGCACGCATGATGAACGCACTGGAACAAGAGCTCGCCACGCTGATCATCGGCGAACTGAATCTCGAAGACGTCCCGCTCGAAACAGTGACGGCCGAGACCCCGCTGTACGGCGAAGGCTTTGGGCTCGACTCCATCGACATCCTGGAAATCGCGCTGCTGATCTCGAAGAAATACGGCTTCGAACTGCGCTCGGACAATCCGGATAACCAGACGATCTTTGCGACGCTCGGCGCGCTGGCCGCGTACGTGGCCGCGCATCGTACGAAGTGACGGCGCCGCGCACGGGCGCGGCGCGCAGGTGACGACGGCATGCGGCGGCGATCGGCAGACGATGCGCCGCCGCGTCGATCGAGGTGAAACGCGATGAACGGAGCAATTCGATGCGCTCGCTCGTGACGGGCGGCAGCGGCGCACTCGGGCAGGCAATCTGCATGGCGCTCGCGCAGGCCGGCCATGAAGTGTGGGTCCATGCGAACCGCCATCTCGCGCAGGCGGAGGCGGTCGCGCAGCAGATCGTCGCGGCCGGCGGCACCGCGCGCGCGATCGCGTTCGACGTGACCGACGCCGACGCGACGCTCGCCGCGCTGGCGCCGCTCGCCGACGAAGCGCCGGTGCAGATCCTCGTCAACAACGCCGGCATTCACGACGACGCGCCGATGGCCGGCATGTCGCGCCGGCAGTGGCACAGCGTGATCGACGTGACGCTCAACGGCTTTTTCAACGTCACGCAGCCGCTGCTGCTGCCGATGATCCGCACGCGACGCGGGCGGATCGTCAACATCGCATCGGTGGCTGGCGTGACCGGCAATCGCGGGCAGGTCAATTACGCGGCCGCGAAGGCGGGGCTGATCGGTGCGACGAAATCGCTGTCGCTGGAGCTCGCGTCGCGCGGCATTACCGTGAACGCGGTCGCGCCCGGCATCATCGAATCGCCGATGGCCGAACAGGCGTTTCCCGCCGAACGGATCAAGCAGCTCGTGCCCGCGCAGCGCGCGGGCCGGCCCGACGAAGTCGCGGCGATGGTCGCGTATCTGGTGTCCGACGCCGCGGCCTATGTGACGGGGCAGGTGATGTCCGTCAACGGCGGGCTCGCATGACGAAACGCGCGGCGTCGGCCTGACGTCGCGCAACGCGATGCCGACCACGATGTCGCACGGCCCGCATCGCATAGTGAGGAAATCGAAGTGTCCGTGCATCCAGTCGACGCCGAACGGCGCCCGTGTTCCCTGTCGTCAGCTTCCGCGCCGGTCGCGCGCGGGCAGGCGGCCGGCGGGCCGGACGCATCGCGATCGGGCGCGCCGCTCGCGCAGGGCCGCGACCGCGCACTGCAGCTCGTTCGGATGAGTCATGTGCGGCTCGCTGCGTTGCTGCACGATGCGCGCATGCGTGGCGATGGGATCGACCGCGCGTTTCCGGGTGCGTTGGGCGCGGTGTGCATCGGCGCGGCCGGATTGCAGGACGAATTGAACGCAGAATCGCAGGCCGAATCGCATGCCGATGCGGCGGCACGAATGCTGACCGATGCAGCCCCCGACCTGCCGGTCGCACCGGTGCAGATGGCGCTGCTCGGCGCCGGCGTCGCACCGGGCGATGCCGTCTGCGAAATCTGGCAATGCAATGCGCGCGACCTGCGCAGCGAACGGCGCGGTGCGCTGCACTATCGCTACAGCGAAGCGGCGGGGCTCGTGTTCGGCAGCATCGTCGTGCACGAAACGCACGACACGCACGACACGCACGACACGCACGACACGCACGACACGCACGACACGCAGCGCGACGGCGGCACGCCGCTCGAACGCGCGACGCACGATGCTTACCGCACGCTGTTCGACGTGCTCGATACGCTCGGCATGCCGCATCCGCTGCGCATCTGGAATACCGTGCCGGCGATCAATGCCGTGCAGTTCGGGATCGAACGCTATCGTCAGTTCAATATCGGCCGTCAGCACGCCTTCGACGCGTGCCGCCGCGCATTGACGGGCGGCGTGCCGGCCGCGTGCGCGCTCGGTTCGGTCGTGCCGGTCGCGGGCGACGCGTTGCCCGCGGCGCCGCTCGCGATCCATTTCATCGCGAGCCGCACGCCCGCAGATCCGGTCGAGAACCCGCGCCAGGTCAGCGCGTATCACTATCCGGCGCAATACGGCCCGCGTGCGCCGACGTTCGCGCGTGCAGCCGCCTGGGCGGACGGCGGCGCCGCGCCGGTGCTGTTCGTATCGGGCACCGCGAGCATCGTCGGGCACCGCACCGTGCATCGCGGCGACGTCGTCGCGCAAACGCGCGAGACGGTTGCGAACCTCGCGGCCGTGCTCGAGCAGGCCGCGCGGCAGGGGCATGGACCGTTCTCGCTTGCCGACCTGAGCTATCGCGTCTACGTGCGCGACGCCGGCGATGCCGCGGCGCTTGCCGAGATCGATCGGGTGCTGCGCGATGCGGCCGGCCCCGGCGTGCGGCCGCTCTTCGTCCATGCGGACGTATGCCGCGACGACCTGCTGGTCGAGATCGAGGCGAGCGCGGGGCACGCGATGGAGCGGCTGTCATGAAGCGGGAGAACTTCACGATCCGGCAACCGGCACCGCATACGGGCGGCGTCGACGAAGCCTGCCGCCAGTCGCCGGCAAGTCATAAACTTTTGTCAGGATCCCTGTCTTCGCAATCGGCCGTTCCCATGTCCAAGCTGCACGCCTCGTCCACCCACCTCGTCCTGATTCCTAGCTACAACCCTGGCGCCAAGGTCGACACGACCGTGCGCAATGCCCGCGCGCAGTGGAATCCGGTGTGGGTCGTCGTCGACGGCAGCACCGACGGCAGCGCCGAGCGGCTGCAGGCGATGGCCGAGCACGATCCAGGGTTGCGCGTGATCGTGCTGCCGGAGAACCGCGGCAAGGGCGCCGCGGTGCTCGCGGGGCTCGACGCGGCTGCCGCGAGCGGCTTCACGCACGTGCTGACGATGGATTCCGACGGCCAGCATCCGGCCGACCTGATTCCCGCTTTCATGGCCGCGTCGCAGGCCGCGCCCGATGCGATGGTGCTCGGCGTGCCGAAGTTCGACGCGAGTGCGCCGCAGTTGCGCGTCCAGGGGCGCCGGCTGTCGAACGCCTGGGCCGACCTCGAGACGCTGTGGGCCGGGATCGGCGATTCGCTGTACGGCTTTCGCGTGTATCCGGTCGCGCCGCTCGCCGCGATCATGCGGCGCCAGCCGTGGATGCGCGGCTTCGACTTCGATCCCGAGGCGGCCGTGCGGCTGTGCTGGGCCGGCGTGCGCCCGATCCGCATCGACGCGCCGGTGCGCTACTTCGGCCGGCACGAGGGCGGCGTGTCGCATTTCCATTACGGTCGCGACAACGCGCTGCTTGCATGGATGCACCTGCGGCTTTTCACCGGCTTCGCGGTGCGGCTGCCGATGCTGGTCGCGCGGCGGCTGACGCGGCGCCGCGACCAGGCGGCCTGAGCAGCGCGCCCGTTTTCCCTCCCGATCGTCGCCCGCTCGCGGCGATTGCTTCGGTTTCGATCTTCAATTTCGCTGAAAATCGCCGTTTCGCATCAATCCTATGAGTAATTAAGGTGTCATCGGATGTAAACATCTGGTAATTTTCTGCCGGATTATGCAAAATCGCCGCTCCCAAATACAACTATCGAGGGATCCGGGATGCAACTCAAGAAAGCGGTGGCAGCGTGTGGCGTGGCGTTCCTGTTGAGCGCATGCGGCGGGGTACAGAATCTCGACGCGAACAGCCTGACGTCGGCGGGGACGAACCTGTTCAAGGCAGCGACGCTGTCCGATTCGGACATCGCCGCGCTGTCGAACGACTCGTGCAAGTCCAGCGACGCCGAATCGAAGATCGCGCCGGCGAACAGCGCGTATTCGAAGCGCCTGACGAAGGTGATGAAGGGCTTCGGCGACATGACGCTGAATGGCCAGAAGGTCAACTACAAGGTCTACGTGACCAAGGACGTCAACGCGTGGGCGATGGGCAACGGCTGCGTGCGCGTGTACAGCGGCCTGATGGACATGATGAACGACGACGAACTGCGCGGCGTGATCGGCCATGAAATGGGCCACGTCGCACTGGGTCACTCGAAGAAGGCGATGCAGACGGCGTACGCGGTGAGCGCGGCGCGCAGCGCGGCCGGCGCGGCATCGCCGGGCGTGGCGGCGCTGACGAGCTCGCAGCTCGGCGACATCACCGAGAAGTTCATCAACGCGCAGTTCTCGCAGACGCAGGAAAGCGCGGCGGACGACTACTCGTTCGACCTGATGAAGCAGAAGGGCATGAGCCAGAAGGGCCTCGTCACCGCATTCCAGAAGCTGGCGAAGCTCGATGGCGGCCAGAGCTCGATGATGAGCTCGCACCCGTCTTCGACGAGCCGTGCGCAGCACATCGAGGACCGCATCGCGAAGGGCAGCTGATCGCGCAGCCGCTCGCCGGCCGACGCCGGCCGACGCCGGCGATAGGCAGGCAAAATGAAAAACCCCACGCTCTTCCGGGCGTGGGGTTTTGTTTTTTTGGGGCGCGCCGCTTACGGCACCATCCCCGGCAGCACGTACGCCTGCACCAGCGTGATCAACCCGACGATCACCGCGAACAGCAGGCTGTGCCGCACCGTGAAGCGGAACAGCTCCGACTCCTTGCCGACGAGGCCCGTCGCCGCGCACGCGACCGCGATCGACTGCGGAGAGATCATCTTCGCGGTCACGCCGCCCGTCGTGTTCGCGGCCACCGCGAGCGTCTCGGGCACGCCGAGCTGATGGGCCGTGGCCTGCTGCAGCGAGCAGAACAGGGCGTTCGACGACGTGTCCGAGCCGGTCAGGAACACGCCGAGCCAGCCGAGGAACGGCGAGAAGAACGGGAACGCGGCGCCGGTTGCGGCCAGCATCAGCGCGAGCGTCGACGACATCCCCGAATAGTTCGCGACGAACGCGAACGCGAGCACGAGGCCGATCGACAGGATCGGGCGCGTCAGCTCCTTCAGCGTTTCGCCGAACGTGACGAGCGCGTCGCGCGGCTTCATCCGCAACAGCGCCATCGAGATCAGCGCGGTCACGAGAATCGCGCTGCCCACCGCGGACACCAGATCGATCTTCAGCACGGCTTCGAGCGCCTTCGGCGTCGCGGCGATCGGTGCGGTCTTCACGACGAGCTGGTCGAGCCCCGCCACATGGAACTTCAGCACGGTCGACGCGAGCGCGCCGTGCGCGGCGAACAGCGCCTTGAACGGCGCGATGCTCCACACGGTGACGACGGCCGTCAGGATCAGGAACGGCGACCACGCGCGCACCGTCTGCGCGAGCGTGTACGGCGACGCCTGCCGGCTCGTGCCCGTGCCGAAGCCGCCCGCGTCGAACCTGCCCGCGCCGAAACCGGCCAGCGCAGCACCGCCGCCGGTTGCGACGATGCCGCCGGCCGGCTGCTGCGCGGTGCGCGGCTGCCGCACCTTCAGGAACGCCGCGAGCGCGACGAGGCTGACGAGCGACGACGTGATGTCCGGCAGCTCGGGCCCGATGTGGTTCGACGTGAAGTACTGCGTGACAGCGAAGCTGCCGCCCGCGACGAGCGCGGCCGGCCAGGTCTGCCGCACGCCGCGCAGCCCGTCCATCATGAACACGAGCCAGAACGGCACCGCGAGCGACAGCAGCGGCAGCTGGCGGCCGGCCATCGCGCCGATGTGGAACGGGTCGATGCCCGTCACCTGCCCGGCGACGATGATCGGGATGCCCATCGCGCCGAACGCGACCGGCGCGGTGTTCGCGATCAGGCACAGCCCGGCCGCGTGCAGCGGCTTGAAGCCGAGGCCGACGAGCAGCGCGGCGGTGATCGCGACGGGCGCGCCGAAGCCGGCCGCGCCTTCCAGGAAGGCGCCGAACGAGAAGCCGATCAGCAGCATCTGCAGGCGCTGGTCGTCGGTGATCGACAGCACGGATGCGCGGATGACGTCGAACTGGCCGGTCTTCACGACGATCTTGTACAGGAACACGGCCGCGACGATGATCCACGCGATCGGCCACAGGCCGTACGCGAAGCCGAAGCCGGCCGCCGCGAGCGCCTGCGGCACGGG
>Ga0105240_10005373_pt1 | contig 19108 bp, 17 predicted proteins | sample KBSC54metaG_FD_80426 | JGI IMG/M metagenome (GOLD analysis project Ga0105240, IMG submission 80426) | Corn rhizosphere microbial communities from Kellogg Biological Station, Michigan, USA - KBS C5-4 metaG | ecosystem: Host-associated > Plants > Roots > Rhizosphere > Soil | place: Michigan, USA... | reverse complement strand
GGCGCGGTGGCGGCGTCGACGGCGATGCCGCGCTCGATGCTGCGGGCGCTGGTCGGCCCCACCGTGTCGGCGCAGATGACCGGCACCGCGATGCCGACGATGATGACCACCGAGGAGCAGTTCGATCAGGCGGCCTCGGAGCTGCGCAAGCTGATGGAGCAGCGGCTGTTCGTCGATTCGAACCTGGAGGGCAATGACGGCACCACGGCGACGTACCTGCTGAAGCCCGATCCCACCTGCCGCCCGCTGCCCGCCGACGACGCCCCCGCGGGCACGGTGCCCGACATCGATGCCCACTGCCAGGACGAACTGACCAAGGTGGCCGTGCGCATCGCGGTCACGCACGACGGCGACGGCGAGAAGCTGGCCGTCGAGATCGGACCTTCGCGGCTGCAGCTGGTGGCGTTCATCGTTCATTCGGACTTTCTGGCCGCCGACATCGATCTGGCGATGGCCAAGGCGGCCACGGACTACATCGACGCGCAGCTGGGCACGGACGCCCCCAGCAGCTCGTTCGATCGCCTGGCCGGCACCCTGCGCTTCTCGCTGAAGCGGCTGGGCGACCAGAAGGTCATGGCGGCGTTCTCGATCCTGCAGGCGGTCGACGTGGCCGAGACGAACGGCCCGGCGCTGAGCACGGCCGCCGCGGATCCCGCGTACGCGCTGACCGGCGACGGCGTCAGCAAGCTGGCGACGCTGCAGGTGGGGATGGGCGCCACCGAGATCGACGATCCGTGGGACCCGCAGGGGACGGGCGCCGTGAACCGCGACGAGAAGGTCACCGTCGGGGGCGCCTACGGCACCTACACGCTGGACGAGACTGCCAAGAAGATCACGCTGGCCGACGTCGGCATGGGCGAGGAGAAGGTCAGCGTGCGCGGCATGACCATCCTGGACCTGAACCTGAACGCGGACGCCATGCGACGGTTCTCTGGCGTCGTCACCGTCAACGCCGACGACACCGTCCATGTCGAGCTGACGCCAACCTTCAACGTCACCCTGGCCTACGACTACCAGTCGATCGCCAGCGAGCTCGTGTCGCCGCCGTCGGCCGCCACGTTGCACGACAGCTACGGCATCGTGCTGGCGAACGGGTCGAGCGGCGTCGCCTTCGACACCGTGAAGGCCACCGGGACCTTCACGGGCGGCGTGAAGGTGGTCGCCGGCACCCTGACCGTCAGCGCGGCGAGCGCGCCGGACGCGACGGTGACCGTGCCGGCCGGCAAATGCCTGTCCTCTCCGGCCGCCGCGCCTGCCGGCACGAACCCGCTGCTGGGCGCGCTGGCCGTCGGCGACTGCCCGTAGGCGGCGACCTCGTCGGCTGCGGCGCGGCCTACCCGCGCCGCGGCCGGACCAGCAGGATGGCGACGCTGGCCAGGATGGCGAAGCCCGACAGCACGGCCAGCCCCGGGCCGAAGCTGGCGTGCCCCTGCTTCAGCACGCCGACCAGCGACGGACCGGCGAAGCCGCCCAGGTTGCCGATGGAGTTGATCAACCCCACCGAGCCGGCGGCGGCCTCACCCGCCAGGAACAGCGGCGGCAGCGCCCAGAAGGCGGGCAGGTGGGCGTTCAGCCCGGCGCCCGCGATGACCAGGCCTACGATGACGGCGGGCCAGTGCTGCTGCAAGGCCGCCGTCAGCAACAGCCCGGCGCCCAGCACCAGCATGGGGATGGCGGCGTGCCAGCGCCGCTCGCCGCGACGGTCGGAGGACCGCCCGAAGAGCAGCAGCGACGGCAGGCCCAGCAGGTAGGCCAGGTCGACCACCAGCCCGATCTGGAACGGCGACAGGTGGGAGATGTTGCGCACGATCTGCGGCATCCACAGCTGGATGGCGTAGGTGGGGACGACGATCAGGAAGAAGGCGGCAGACAGCAGCCACACCCGCGGATCGCGGAGGGCGGCGCCCAGCCGGTGCGGCCCCGCGGCGCGCCGCGCCTCCGTCTCGGCCTCGAGCGTGGCGATCAGCCAGGCCCGCTCGTCGGCGGGCAACCAGCGCGCGTCGCGGGGCCGATCGGTCAGGAAGAAGAACGTCACCACGCCCAGCACGATGGCCGGCGCGCCCTCCAGCAGGAACAGCCAGCGCCAGCCGGCCAGGCCCGCCCAGCGCACGCCCATGATCAGGCCCGACAGCGGCGCGCCCAGCATGTTCGAGATGGGGATGGCGGCGGTGAACAGGCTCAGCGCCTTGGCCCGCTCGCGCGCGGGGAACCAGTGCGTCAGGTAGACGATGATGCCGGGGAAGAAGCCGGCCTCCGCGACGCCCAGCAGGAAGCGCAGCCCGTAGAACTGCAGCGGTGTCTTGACCGCCGACATGATCATCGCCACCACGCCCCACGTGACCATGATGCGGGCGATCCAGCGGCGGGCTCCCGTGCGCTCGACGATCAAGGTGCCCGGGATCTCGAACAGGAAGTAGCCCAGGAAGAACACGCCCGCGCCGAAGCCGAACTGCCGGGGCCCGAACCCGAGATCGCGGGTCATCGACAGCGCCGCGAAGTTCACGTTCACGCGGTCGAGGAACGCCACCACGTAGACCAGGATCAGGAACGGCAGCAAGCGCCGCTGCAGGCGGCGGGTGGTGCGGGCGGCGATGTCGTCCGCCGCGGAGATCACGGCGGCGGAGCGAGGTGGCGTCGGGGGCGCGATCATCGGGGGCGCGATTGTAGAGGCTTCGTCGTCGGGCGCGCCACGTGTGACGTGATACCCTGACCGTCGCCCGAATGGAACACGCGCAGGTCATTTCCAACCACGGCGTCTTTTTGCTGCTGATCGAGCTGGCGCTGTTGATCGGCGTGACCCGCCTGGGCGCCGAGCTGTTCCGCCGCCTCGGGCTGCCAGCGGTGGTGGGCGAGCTGGGGGGCGGCATCTTGCTGGGCCCGTCCGTGTTCGGGCGGTTCTGGCCCGGGCTGTTCGGGGCGGTGTTCCCGGCGGGCACCGGGCAGTTCCAGTTGCTCGACGTGATCGGCATGCTGGGTATGACTTTTCTGCTGCTGCTGACGGGGCTGGAGACCGACGTCAAGCTGGTGCGCAACCTGGGACGGGCGGCGCTGATGACGTCGGCCGCCGGCATGGTGCTGCCGTTCGCGCTGGGCTTCGTGCTGGGACAGTTCATGCCCGCCGCCTACCTGGCCTCGCCCGGGCATCGCACGCTGTTCAGCCTGTTCCTGGCCACGACGATGTCGATCTCGGCGATGCCGGTCATCGCCAAGATCCTGGTCGATCTGGATCTGACCAAGCGAAACATCGGACTGGTCATCCTGTCCGCCGGCGTGGTCGACGATACGGCCGGCTGGCTGATCCTGTCCCTCATCGCGGGAGCGGCCACCCACGGCTCGGTGCGCATCGGCCAGCTGGGGCTGACCATCCTTTACCTGGTCCTGTTCCTGACGTTCGCGGTGGTGATCCTGCCGCCCTTCTTGCGGCTGGCGGTGCGGGCCACGGTCGAGCGGTTCCGCGTCCACGATTCGGATCTGGCCCTCATCGTGGTCACCACGCTGTCCTGCGCCGCCGTCACCGAGCGGATCGGCATCCACGCGGTGTTCGGGGCCTTCGTGGCGGGGTTGGTGCTGCACCAGGTGCCGCGTCTGAAGAAGGACACGGTGGCGCGCCTGGAGTCGTTCGTGATGACCGTGCTGGCGCCCGTGTTCTTCGGCATCGTGGGCCTGAAGGTGGATCTCGGGGCGCTGGGCGGGGGGAGGATGTTCGCGGTGGTGCTGGGCGTGGCCTGCCTGGGCAAGCTGATCGGCTGCGCGCTGGGGGCGGTGTGGGGCGGGCTGCGCTTCTGGGAGGCGGCCAGCCTGGCGGTGGCGATGAACGCGCGCGGCGCCATGGGCATCGTGGCCGCCACCATCGGCCTGGGCCTGGGGATCCTGGGCACGCAGATGTTCTCCATCATCGTGATGATGGCCATCGTCACGTCGTTCATGGCGCCCATCGGGCTGCGCCTGACCATGCCGCGCGTGCGCATGACGGACGACGAGCGCCAGCGCATCACGGCGTCACGGGCGACGGGCATGTTGAACCCCGAGCACCTGCGGGTGCTGCTGCCGACGGGCGGCGGTCCGAACGCCCTGGTGGTGGCGCCGGTGGGCTTCGGGCTCGCCCAGCGCAGCAGCGTGGCGGTCGAGATCTTGTGGGTGGACCCGAAGACGACCTGGCGTACGACGGTGGGGCGGCTGTTCGGCCGGTCGCCGGTGCGCAACGCCGATCAGCACATCGCGCTGTTGAAGGAGCGGGCCACGGCCCGGGTGACGCCCGAGGCGAAGAAAGTGGTGGCGGCGGACGTGGCGAAGGCCATCTGCGACGAGGCGTCGACCTGTGGCGCCGACGTGATCTTGCTGGGGTCCAGCCGGCAGGACGACATCGGCGGCCCGCTGATCGAGCAGGTCGTGGAGCACGCCCCCTGCCATGTGGCCATCATGCGCGCCAGCGACGCGCGGGCGCGGCACGAGCGCATCTTCGTCCCCGTCGACGGCAGCGTGGCCGCGCGGCTGGCGGTCGAGTTCGCGCTGCGCTACGCGGAGAACACGGGCGCCGCCCTGACGCTGGCGATCATCACCGAGCGGCGGCCGCAGGCCGCGGCGTACGCGGACACGAGCGGCATCCAGCCGGCGTCGGACACGGTCAGCGACGCGGACCTGGATCGCGTGTCAGTGGTCTTCCGCGCGTCGTCGCTGAGGCCGAACATCGTGCGCCTGGCCTACGACCCGCTGTCGAGCGCGGTCACCACCGAGGCGCGCACGGGCAACTACGACCTGGTGGTGCTGGGCGCCGAGAACCGCGCCATCCAGCACCGCCTGTTCTTCGGCTACGACGCCGAACGCCTGGTCCGCGCCACGCGCCTCCCGGTCATCGTCGTCGTGCCCAACGTCAGCCGGATCGTCTGATCGGTGGGGGGCGGTTCGTTCGCTTCGATCGTGGGGGTGGCACCCCGCGACCGAGGCGGCCACCGGGCCCCCGGAAAAGCGAAACGCGCACGGTCGGCGGCTTTCACCGTCGAACCGTGCGCGTTCGCTACGTGCCGGGGAGGGCTACGTCGTCACTACTTGACGAAGAGCATCTCCTGGTAGGTCGGCAGCGGCCACAGCTCGTCCTCGACGAGCCCCTCGAGGCTGTCGGCGGCCTCGCGGACCTTCGCCATGGCGGGCAGGACCTCGTTGCAGAAGTGCTTCGCCTCGCCCAGCGCGCCCTCGCCGCCGTGGTGGCCCGTGGCCGCCTCCAGGCCGCTGATGGCGGCCTGCAGCTTCGCCGACAGGTCGGTCACCTGCTTCAGCACCGTCGTGTCCGGCGCCAGCCCCGCGGCCTTCACGGCCACCGCGCTCTCGGCCAGCTTGCGCTGGTAGTGGATCGCCGCCGGCAGGATCGACGTCTTCGCGATCTTGGCGGTCAGCTTGGCCTCGACGTTGACGGCCTTCGAGTACTGCTCGAGGTACGTCTCGTAGCGGCCGTGCAGCTCCCGCGGCGACAGCACCTTGTACTTGTCGAACAGGTTGATGACCTCCTGCTGGTTCAACACCGGCAGGGCGTCGACGGCCGTCTTGAAGTTCGGCAGGCCGCGCTTCTCGGCCTCGGCGTGCCACTCGGACGAGTAGCCGTTGCCGTCGAACGTGACCGCGCCGTGCTTGGCGATGATCTCGCCCAGGACCTCCTGGATGACAGCGTTCAGCTTCTTGCCGGCGGACACCCCCGCCTCCAGCTTGCTGGCGACGTAGTCCAGCGACTCGGCGATGGCGGTGTTCAGGGCCGCCAGCGGGTCACCGATCGACATGCTCGAGCCCACCGCGCGGAACTCGAAGCGGTTGCCCGTGAACGCGAAGGGGCTGGTGCGGTTACGGTCGCCGGCGTCACGCGGCAGCTTCGGCAGCGCGTCCACGCCGATCTCCAGGGTGCTCTTCACCTTCGACGACTTGGCGCCGCCCGCCTTGATCTGGTCGAACACGTCGGTCAGCTGCTCGCCCAGGAAGATCGAGATGATGGCCGGAGGGGCCTCGTTCGCGCCCAGGCGGTGATCATTCGCGGCCGTCGCGATCACGGCGCGCAGCAGGCCGCCGAACTTGTGGACGGCGCGGATGACGGCGCCGCAGAAGACCAGGAACTGGGCGTTGTCGTGGGGCGTCTCGCCCGGATCCAGCAGGTTCCCCTGGGTCGAGTTGCCGAACGAGAAGTTCAGGTGCTTGCCCGAGCCGTTGACGCCCGCGAAGGGCTTCTCGTGCAGCAGGCAGACCAGGCCGTGCCGCTCCGCCACCCGCTTCAGGGTGATCATGATCATCTGCTGGTGGTCGGCGGCGATGTTGCCGCTCTCGAACACCGGCGCCACCTCGAACTGACCGGGGGCGACCTCGTTGTGGCGGGTCTTCACCGGCACGCCCAGCTTGAACAGCTCGCGGTCCATGTCCATCATGAACGCGATCACGCGCTCGGGGATGACGCCGAAGTAGTGGTCCTCGAACTCCTGGCCCTTGGGCGGCTTGGCGCCGAACAGCGTGCGGCCCGCGTTCAGCAGGTCGGGGCGCGCGTAGTAGAAGTGCTTGTCGATCAGGAAGTACTCCTGCTCGGCGCCGGCGTACGAGACGACCGTGGCCGGCTTCTCGTGACCGAACAGCTTCAGGATGCGCTGGGCGTGCGTGTTCAGCGCCTGGCCGGAACGCAGCACCGGCGTCTTCTTGTCCAGGGCCTCGCCGGTCCACGACACGAACGCGGTGGGGATGCACAGGGTCATGCCGCTCGCCGACTCGAGCAGGTAGGCCGGGCTGGTCACGTCCCACGCGGTGTAGCCGCGTGCCTCGCTGGTGCCGCGGATGCCGCCGTTCGGGAAGCTCGACGCGTCGGGCTCGCCCTGGGTCAGCGTCTTGCCGGAGAACTCCGTGATCGCGCCGCCCTCACCATCGGGCGACAGGAAGCTGTCGTGCTTCTCGGCGGTCAGACCCGTCAGCGGATAGAAGATGTGCGCGTAGTGGGTGGCGCCCTTCTCCAGGGCCCACGCCTTCATGGCGGCGGCGACGACATCGGCCACGCGGGGCTCCAGGACCGCGCCCGTGTCGATGGTCTTCTTCACCGACTTGAAGATCTCCTTCGGCAGGAGCGACTTCATCGTGGGAACGCTGAAGACGTTGGCGCCGAAGAGAGACGAGGCGGAGCTCTCCTTGTAATCGAGCGCCGTCGCGGGTTTGGAATTGATCGCCGCCGTGATCGCCGCTCGCCGTGCCGTATTTCCACTCATGATGCTTCGTTCTCCTTTTCAAGAAGGGTGTCGGAGTTGCGGGGAATCCTGGGACCTGACTTTTAGCTCGTTTTCTCTTTCACTCGGTAAGGCTTTTTCGCGCGCCCTGGCCACTTTCGGTCCTGCAGAGGGTGCGGATGGAGAGTATGAGTCAGTCGTGTTTCCGGCGTATTTCGTGCTGCTTTCCGCGAGGAAAATTGCGACGTCGCGTCGACGCGCCCGGGGCTACCGGCGGCGCCCGGCCATCGTCAGACCTCGGCCTGGGTCTCGATGGCGCGGCGGAAGCTGTCGGGCGACCGGAACTGCTCGGGCGTGATGATTTCCCAGGCGCGGTCGCCCAGCGGGCTGGCCTGGCGGCCCAGCGCGCACTGCAGGAACACGGCCTCGCGCAGCAACGGCAGCAGATCCAGGTCGCAGCGCTTCTTCCAGGCCTCCGCGTTCATCGCGTCACGCGACACAGACGCCTCGAAGTCGATCAGCACGGGCTCGAGCGGGGCGGGGCAGACGATGCAGTTGTGCAGCTCCGCGTCGCCGTGCGCGACGCCCCCCTCGTGCAGCGCCAGCAGCTGCGCGAACATCTCCTGGGCCATGCGCCACAGGCCAATGGCCGACGCCAGGGGCAGCTTCTGCGCCTTGGCGATGTTGTTCTCGGGGGGATCGCCGCCGAACGGCGTCATGCGCGCGTACGACTGCCCCGGGATCAGGCAACTGCGGAACACGTCGGACTCGTAGCCGATGGGGGGTGGGGTGTTGCACAGCTTGGACGCGCGCAGGTGCTGGTCGTACTCGATCTGCGGATCGCCGTGCAGGCGCCCCGGGAAGTAGGTCTTGCGAAAGTGCAGGGGATAGGCGCGCGCCGCCTCGTGATCGCGGCGGGTCGCCTCGCCCGCGATGACCAGATCGGCGGTCATCATCGGCATGTCGTTCACCTCGCGCCTGGCCCAGTTCCGCACCACGTAATCCTGGCGGGGCGCCTTCTCGATCAGCGGGAACAGCTCGATCGCCAGCAGGACCGCGTGCCGCGGCGAGACCGCGATCGATCGAGTCTCTTCCATGCTCTCCTGGCTTACGCCGCAGGCAAGCCCATGACAAGCGCGATGACTGAAATCCGTCTGGTCGATGGGGCCGCCGGAGTCATTTCGAGGACTGGCCCGCCGGGAGTCATCGCCCGGCTTGCGCCGCCCGCGGTCGTCGAACCGGGGCTGTCCGAAAATCCCTCGCTGCCCGAAATCGTCACGTGGCGGTCGGGGCGGCGAGCTGATAGCTTGACGTCGTGTCCTCCGCTGCCGTGCCCTTGATCCTCGTCGGTGGTGGCGTGCGCGTGGGCAAAAGCCGGTTCGCGCTGACGCTGGCGCGACGCCTGGGCAAGCGCCGCGCGTTCGTGGCCACCGCCGAGCCGCTGGACGACGAGATGAAGGCGCGGATTCGCCGCCACGTCGAGGAGCGCGAGAATCTTTTCGAGACGCATGAGGTTGCGGTGGACGTGCCGGCGGCGCTGGGCCGCCTGTATCAGACCAGTGACGTCGTCGTGGTGGACTGCCTGACGTTGTGGGTGTCGAACCTGCTGATTCGCGGCTCCACGCCTTCCGACATGAGCGCGGCGTTCGATCGCATGGCCAGCGTGCTGCGCGCGCGCAGAATCCCCGTCATCCTGGTCACGAACGAGGTGGGCATGGGCCTGGTCCCCGAGACGCCGCTGGGCCGGCGTTTCCGCGACGAGGCGGGGAAGCTGCACCAGATCCTGGGGACGTTCGCCGACGAGATCTACGCGGGCATGATGGGGACGATCCTGCGCCTGCACCCGGGCCCCGTCGAGCGGGTCACGACAGGGGGATCCGCGCCCCGATGCACGGACACGTGATCCGGCCCCTGATCACGGCGTTCGCATTCCTGACCCGGTTACCCATTCGCGCGGGGAAGATCACCGACCGCGACCTGGGGCGCTCGGTCGGGTTTTTCCCGCTGGTGGGGCTGGTGCTGGGCCTGTTGCTGTCCGGGCTGGCCTACGCCTTCGTGGAGTTCTTCACGCCCACCATGGTGGCCGTGCTGCTGGCGGCGGCGGGCGCCCTGATGACGGGGGGCCTGCACCTCGACGGCCTGTCGGATCTGTTCGACGGGCTGGCGGGCGGGCAGGGTGATCGCCAGCGCACGCTGGCCATCATGCGGGACAGCCGGATCGGCGCCCAGGGCGCGGTGGCGGTGGTCCTGGCGCTGGCGGGAAAGATCGCGGCGCTGTCGGTCCTGGTCGAGAACCGGCAGTACGCGGCGCTCGTGGCGGTGCCGGTGATCAGCCGGTTCGCGGTCGTCCCGTCGATCATCCTGTTCCCGTACACCCGGGAAGAGGGGCTGGGACGCGCCTTCAATGGCGAGGCGGGCTGGGTCCAGCTGGTGCTGGCGGCGCTGACGCTGGGGGCGGTGCTGCTGGCGCTCGGCCTGTCGCTGGGGCAGCCGGCGCTGGCGGGGCTGTTGACGGCGATCATCCTGGCGCTGGCGCTGCGGGCGAAGCTGGGGGGCCTGACCGGCGACGTGTATGGCGCCACGATCGAGCTCGTGGAGGTCGTCGCGTCTTACGTGGCGACGCTCGCCTGAGACGAGGCGTCCAGGGCCGAGGCGTTCCACGCCGATCGTCAGGCGACGATCGCGCGAGGAGCGAGACGGGGCGAGCCGAAGGACCACCGGCAGGGCCATGTCCGTCGGCGGGAGTCGTGTTAGGGTGGGCGCCCATGGCCGGCGAGATCGTTCACCTGGAGATACCCAGCCGTAGCTTCGAGCGCAGTGCCGCCTTCTACGCGAAGTTGTTCGGCTGGCGGACGGAGGGACAGCAAGCGGGTGGTCACCTGCGGTTCGAGCTGCCGGGCGCCGCGCCCTCGACGACCGGCTCGCTGGTCCGTTCGGCGCTGGCCCAGGCGACCGGGCCGCTGCCGTTCATCGCCGTGGACGACGTGGACCAGACGCTGGCCGAGGCGGAGCGGCAGGGGGGGCGGGTGCTGGCCCGCCGGTTGCCGCTGGCGGGCAGCAGCCAGTACGGGCTGCTGGCCGACGTCGACGGGAACGTGATCGCGGTGGTGTCGGGGGCGGGGGCGAGCGAGAGGTCCGCCGCGCCGGAGACGAAGAAAGCCAAGGACGAGGCACCAAAAACCTCGTCGCCGGAGAAGACGACGGGCGCGGCCGCCGCGGTCGCTGGTAAGAAGACGAGCGGAAAGAAGACGGCGGAAGGGGCCGCGCCGCGCGCTCCCAAGCCTGCCTCCAAGTCCGGCGCGGCGCGCAAGCGCTAGTCGTCCAGGGGGAAAGCGGCCTTCGCGGGCCGCGCGCGAGGGGCCGCTCCGAGGGCTGACTTTCGGGTGCCTTCGCCGTCTTTCCATGGACACATCCACTTCAAAAAGAGAAACTACCGCCCTCTCTCATCCCCGTGAGGATCCCCGCCGTGAAGTCATCGACTGTGCTCGCTGCCCGTGGGTTCACGATCGCTTTCATCGTCCTCTGTCTGTCTGGGCTGATGGGGCCGTCGACGGCCCATGCCCAGGATCAGGCGGCCATCGAGAAGATCACCGAGCTGAACAAGAAGGCGCTGGACGCGTACCAGGACGCCGACTTCCCGAAGGCGCGCACGTTCCTGAAGCAAGCGCTGGATCTGTGCACCAGCGCCGGGCTGGAACAGCACGCCATCGCGGCGCGCACGCACATCCACATGGGGGTCGTGCTGGCGGGCGGCCTGAATCAAAAGGATCTGGCGATCAAGCAGTTCCGCCGGGCCCTGGAGATCGAGCCCACCATCCAGGTCACGAAGAACGTCGACACGCCCGAGGTCGAGGCGGTCTTCAAGGAGGCCCAGGAGGGTGGCGGCGGCGGAGGCGGCGGCGATAGCGCGCCGGCCGGCGGCGCCGAGGCCCCGGAGCGAACCAGCGCGCCGCCGCCGGCGCCGGCGCCCGCGAACGGCCTGGTCCACGTGCCGGTGCGCAAGGCGCAACCCGGCGCGCCCGTGATGATCGCCGCGCGCGCCAGCAACTCGGACGTCGCCAAGGTCGTCCTGTCGTACAAGGGCGGCGACGACGACGAGTACACGGCCAAGGATCTGATGAAGTCGGGCAGTCACTTCTCGGGGCAGATCCCCGCCAGCGCCACCAGGGGCCGGAAGGTGTCTTACTACCTCGAGGCTCAGGACTCCGAGGGCACCGTGCTGGCGGCGTCCGGCGGCGAGTCGAGGCCGCTGGTCATCTCGCTGGGCGGCAAGGACTGCGGCGAGGACGAGGAGTGCGACGAGGGGGGCGGTCCGTCCGGCCCGCCCATCTTCATCGGGATCCTGGGCGGCATCGGGGTCGGCTACACCACCGGTCACGCCGATCTGACGAACGCCAACAAGGTCATCAACGGCTTCGCGCCGTCGAGCGCCTTCCACATCGCCCCCGAGTTCGGCTACTTCATCTCGGGCGACTGGCGGCTGTCGTTGCAGGCCCGCATCCAGTTCGTGTCGGGCCCGACGCCGCTGGTGGACGGCACCGGCACCCATCAACCGGCGAAGACCGGCATCGCCGCGCTGGCCCGGTCCAGCTGGTTCTTCGGCAGCGGGGGACTGCGCCCGTACGTGGTGGCCGCCCTGGGCGGTGGCCAGATCCGCCACGTGGTGGTGTTCGACAAGGCGGCCCGGATGTGCGGCACCAACGGCGATCAGAAGTGCGTCGACAGCGTCACGGCGGGCCCGCTGCTGGTGGGCGGCGGTGGCGGTCTGTCGATCGCCTTCACCGACAACGTCGGGCTGATCGTCGAGATCAACGCGCTGCTGGGCGTCCCGAAGTTCACCGCGCACTTCGACTTCAACGGGGGCCTGTCGCTGCGGTTCTGAGCCGCGCGCGGCTTTCCGTTCCGGGACGTGCAGCGTGGATGACTACACGCGCGAGCTGCGGACGGCCGTCGTCGCCGCGCGCGAGGCGGGCCGGATCATCCTGGGTCACTACGACGCCGGCGGCGTCGTGGTCGAGACGAAGCCCGACCACTCGCCGGTGACGGTGGCGGACCGTCAGGCGAACGACGCCATCGTCGACCTGTTGCGCGCCACCTTCCCCGACGACGCCATCCTCAGCGAGGAGACGCCCGACGATCGGGTGCGCCTGGGGCGCTCGCGCGTCTGGATCGTCGACCCGCTGGACGGGACGCGTGACTTCGTCAGCCGTACCGGCGACTTCTGCGTGCACGTGGCCCTGGCCGTGGACGGGATCCCGACGGTGGGCGTCGTTCACCAGCCCGCGGCCGACGCCACCTTCCAGGCGGTGCGCGGGCGGGGCGCGGTGGTCGACGCTCGAGGCGCGCGCACGCCGTTGCGCGTGTCGGCGACGGCCAGGCCCGAGGAGGTGCGGGTCGGCGTCAGTCGTCTGAACCTCGGCGCCGAGCTGCGGCACGCGCTGGCGGCCTCGGGGCTCGACCGCCGGGCGGTGTCGCTGGGGGCCTCGGTGAAGTTGATGGCGGTGGCGCGCGGGGCGCTGGACGCGGTGGTCAGCTTCACCACGGCGGAGCGCGAGTGGGACACCTGCGCGCCCGAGGTGATCGTGCGCGAGGCGGGAGGCAGCTACACCGATCTGGACGGTGGAGCGCTGACCTACAACCAGCCCGACACGACCCGGCCCCGGGGGACGCTGGTCAGCAACGGTGCCTGTCACGCCGGGCTGCTGGCGCTGCTAGGCCCGGCTTTTCGCGCTTCGCGCGGCGGCGGGGCGCCGTGACCGCGCCGGCGCGGCGCCTGATCGCCATCGACGGCGTCGACGGCAGCGGCAAGTCGATGCTGGCGGATCGGTTGCTGGGGGTGCTGTCCCAGATGGGGACGCCGGCCGTGCTCCTGCGCGTCGACGACTTCCGGCGGCCCATCGCCTGGGGGCAGGACGCGCGTCGCGAAGCGGACGTCTATTACGAGGATTACTACGACCTGGCGCTGCTGGATCGCGGGGCGCGGGCCTTTATGGCGGGCGACCCCGGGTTCGAGATCCCCGTGTTCGACGCGCGGACCGAGCGCCACCAGGGCCGGCGCGCCATCGCCTTCGGCGGCGCCAGCCTGGCCCTGGTCGAGGGCGTGTTCGCCCAGCGGGTGGAGGCGGTCCGTGAGCTGGCCGCGATCGTTTACATCGAGACCTCGCGCGACGAGGCGCGGCGGCGGATCCTGGCCCGGGACACGGCGCGGGGCCGGACGGTCGCCGACGTGACCCACCGGATCGACGCGCGCTACTTCCCGGCGCAGGATCGCTACGCGCGCGAGCACGATCCGCTGGCGCACGTGGACGCGCTGATCGTGCACGAGCGGGCAGGCGCGCCCACGCTGGCGCGCGCGGACGCCGGGCGGTTGGGCGGCGCCCTGTCCGCCGCGCTGCCCCAGGTCGTCGGCTCCTTTGCTCCGTAAGGTCGCGTGGGCTAGCCTGCTGCCGCCTTGATGAGCGCGAGAGAACCGGGGGGACAGACGCGATGACCGCTTCCGCACAGCCGCCGCCCATTCCCGCGGCGGCCCGCCCGGCGCAGACCACGATCGTGCGGGCTACCGTCGCCGAGGCCGCCGGCGCGGGCCTGGTGGTGGCGGGCCTGGCCGTGCTCGAGCGATCGGTGCGCCAGCTGGGACGGCAGGCGGGCATGCGCGTGCTGGTGGCCAGCGACGGCACCTTCCCGCTGCCGCCCACGCTGCCGTCGTCGGTGGAGGTCCGTCGCCTGGAGGGCGCCGCCGACGCCGCCGTCGAGCAGCTGCGCGCCGAGACCGGCGGCACCGTGGTGGCGGGCAACATGGTGCGCCTGCGCGGCGACGCGCCCACGGGCGGCCTGCGCGTCAGCGACGAGGTCAGCCGCCTGGCCGCCGAGGACGCCATCTTCGCGGACCTGCTGCGCGGCGATCTGGGCTTCGTGGCGCGGCACCTGAACAAGAAGATCTCGTTCCGCATCACGCGCCATCTGCTGTGCCATCTGCCCGTCACCCCTAACCAGGTGACGCTGGGGGCGGCGGCGCTGGGCCTGCTCGGCTGCGTGCTGCTGGCCTCGGGCGGCTACCCGATGATGGTGATGGGGATGGTGCTGGCCCAGGTCCAGTCGATCCTGGACGGCTGCGACGGCGAGCTGGCCCGCGTGCGCTTCCAGCAGAGCCACGTCGGCGAATGGCTGGACACGCTGGTCGACGACTTCATGAACGTCGCCTTGATCTCGGGCATCTCGATTGGCCTGCATCGCAGCGGATACGGCGCCGCCTGGACGGTGGGGGGCTTCCTGGCCGTCGGGATGTACCTGTTCTACAACGTGGTCAGCTACCGCGAGCTGATCCGGCAGGGCGTGGGGGGCGAGCTGATCAACATTCGCTGGAAGGCCGCCAAGGGCCGGGACATGAAGTCGATGGCCAGCAACCGCTCGGCCGGCCTGGGCGAGCGCCTGCTGGCGCTGGGCCGCCGCGACACGTTCGTGCTGGGCTGGTTGATCCTGGCGGTGCTGCACGCGATGCCCGTGGCGATCGTGTGGGCGCTGATCGTGGCCGCCTTCTCGTTCTGGGCCGCGGTGGTTCAGGTGACGACGAAAGACGACGCGACGCCCGACACCCCGCCGGGCGCCGACCACTGAGCCACGCTCGTCATCCGACCGGCGCCTCGGCCGCGGGTGGACGGTCGGCGTGGTTGGTCTTGCCGTACAGGACCGCCGACACCAGCCCGAACACCGCCAGCAGCGGCCAGGCCAGTCGGGCCGGCAGGGCGCCCTGCAGCGACGTCCCCACCAGCGGCCCGAATGACTGCCCCGCCGCCTGGGCCAGCCCGAACAGCCCCGCATAGGCGCCGATGCGGTTGGCGGGCGCCATGGTGGTGGCCGCGGACTGCTGCGCCGGCGCGCTGATGATCTCGGCCAGCGTCAGCAGCGCGACGCAGGCGATCAGGTGCACCTCGCGCGTCGCCAGCCCGCACAGCCCGTAGCTGACCGCGTAGGCGAGGGCGCCCAGCACCAGGACGCGCTGACTGCCGGCGCGCCGGATGTAATAGAAGGCGGGCAGCTGCAGGGCGATCACGATCAGCCCGTTCTCCAGGTACAGGTGCCGGATCGAGTCGATCCCCATGTGAACGTGGTCCGCCGCGTACAGCGACAGCGGCGCGTACAGCTGCGCCTGCAGCAGGAAGAAGAAGAACGTCGCCACCAGGAACCCCACGAAGCGATGGTCGTGCCGGTAGGCGACGACGTCGGCCAGGCGGAACGGGGGGCGCAGGGACGTGGTGTGGACCCGCGTCTCGGTGATCAGGGAGGCGGCGCCGGTCGCCGCCAGCGTGACCACCGCGCTGGCGTAGAACAGCCTGCCGTACGCGACGCCGCCGCCCCGCACCAGCGCCGGCGCCATGGTGCCCAGGGCCCAGCCTATGTTGACGCCGATCCGCTGCAGCGAGAAAGCGGCGATGCGGTGCTCGCCCCGTGACAGGTCGGCCACCATGGCGGAGGCGACCGGGTCGAAGAAGCCGCGCAGCACGCTGTTCAGGATGCACAGGATGGCGATGACCAGCACCGGCCCGCGCTGCAGGATCTCGTGGCCCAGCGCGGCCAGGATGACGGTGCGCAGGAGCATGGCGCTGATCAGCACGGGGCGGCGCCCCACGCGGTCCGTGACCTCGCCGGCCACCCACTGCATGGCGGCCCCAGCCAGCCCGGCCGCCGTCCAGATCGCGCCGACCGCCTCCAGCGAGACGTTGCGCTCTTTGTGGAGCGTGACGCCCAGGTAAGGCAGCACGGCCGAGAACCCCAGCGTGACGACGAGCCGCGCGGCCGCCAGGATGAACACCCGGCGGTCGAGGGCGCGGAAGTCGGAGAGGAGTGCCAAGGAGGGGCGCGAAGGATAGTACGAATCGTCAGCCGGGGCAGCGCCGTCGCCCGTTTCCCTGCTACGCTGGCGCCGATGATCGTCGAGCTGATGAAGGAGTACCGCTTCGAGGCGGCCCACCGGCTGCCCTGCGTCCCTACGGGCCACAAGTGCGCGAACGTGCACGGCCACAGCTACAAGGTCGAGCTGCACGTCACGGGGCCGATCGACCCGGCGACTGGCTGGCTGATCGACTTCGGCGTGATCGACGACCGCTGGGCCGAGCTGTTCGCCCGTCTGGATCACCACTACCTGAACGACGTTCCGGGCCTGGAGAACTCGACCTGCGAGCACGTGGCCATCTACGTGTGGAACCACATGAAGAAGTCGATCGACGCGCTGTCGGCCGTCACCGTGTGGGAGACCTACGACAGCCGCTGCACCTATCGGGGGACCTGAGGCGCGCGTGGACAGCCCAGCCCCGGCCGCGCCCGAGCGTATCCGTGTCGCCACCCTGAACCTGTGGGGCGAGAACGGGCCGCACGCCCGCCGCCTGGAGCTGGTGGCGGAGGAGCTGTCCGGCCTGGGCGCCGACGTCGTCGCGCTGCAAGAGGTCCGCGAGGTGCCGGGCCGATTGCCCAACCAGGCGGCCACGCTGGCGAGCCAGTTCGGCTTTCACACCGCCTTTTCCCCCTCGACATCGTGGGGGGGCGGGGTCGAGGGGCTGGCGTTCGTGTCGCGCTTCCCCATCGAGCAGACGGAGGCCGAGCGGCTGCCCCACGCGACGGAGGCCGAAGGGCGCATCGTGTTCTCGGCCCGGCTGGCCACGCCGCGCGGCCCCCTGTGGGTTCACACGGCGCACCTGAGCTACCGGCTGCACGAGGGCCGCGAGCGCGAGGATCAGGTAATGGCCATCGACGCGCGCGTGACGGCGCGTGCCGGCGAGTCCGAGCTGCCGCGGATGGTGATGGGCGACTTCAACACCACCTGCGAGAACGACGAGATCCGCTGGCTGCGCGGCGCGACGACGCTGGGCGGCCGGCGCGTCTACTACCAGGACGCCTGGGCCGCCGTGCACGGCGAAGCGGGCGGCGTCACCTGGGCGCGGGCCAACCCGTTCCGAGCGCGCATGGGCTGGCTGCCGTCGGACCGGCGCATCGACTACATCTTCGTGTCGCCGGCGCGGCGCGACGGCCGCGGGACGGTGCTGGATGCGCGCCTCTGCTTCGACCGGCCGGACGCCACGGGGCTCTACCCGTCCGATCACTGCGGCGTGGTGGCCGACGTCCAGGTGGCGCCGAACGCGCCGGAAGCAGCGGGGGCCTGACATGTACCGCCTGGCGCACGTGACCGATCCGCACTTCCGCTCGTTCGCGGGCGCGCACCTGAGCGACTTCCTGAACAAGCGGGCGGTGGGCGCGCTGAACATCGTCGTGAACCGGCGGCGCAAGCACAAGATGGAGCTGCTGGAGGCGCTGGGGCAGGACCTGCGCGCGCAGCAGCCCGACCACGTGGCGCTGACCGGCGATCTGTCGAACGTGGCCATGGAGGGCGAGTGGCGCCAGGCGCTGCGCTGGATCGGCGCCACCGGGACGGGGCCCGACGCGATGACGGTCATCCCCGGCAACCACGACGCGTACGTGGCCGACGTCGTCGAGAATCATTCATTCGAGACGCTGTTCGCGGCCTACCAGTCGTCCGACCTGTCGCAGGGGTCGTCCGACCTGTCGCGGGGCTCGTCCGGGCCGTCGCAGGGCGCGCCCGGGACCTATCCGTTCGTCCGTCTTCGCGGTCCGCTGGCGCTGGTCGCCATCAACAGCTGCGTCGCCACGGGAGACCTGGGCGCGTGGGGCACGATCGGCGAGGGGCAGCTGGCGCGCGTCGAGGCGCTGCTGCGCGGGCCGGCGCTGGCGGACAGGACGCGCGTGGTCTTGCTGCACCACCCCCCGGTCAAGCTGAAGGGCGGCGAGGATCGCAACCTGAGGGACCGCGACGCCTTCGCCGCCATGCTGGGGCGCGCCGGCGCCGAGCTGGTGCTGCACGGTCACGACCACCGCGACGAGACGGCGACGCTGCCCGGCCCCGGCGGGCGCGCCATCCCCGTCGTCGGCGCGGGCTCCGCCTCCTACGCCGGCAGCGCCGAGAAGCGCGCCCGGTACAACGTCTACGAGTTCGACGGCCCGCGGGTCACGCGGGTCACCCGCGCCCACGACGAGGACCGGGACGCCTTCGTCGAAGTGCGTCGCGAGCCGCTGGGCTGACGCCGGTAGGGACGGCGTAGACTGGGCGAAAAAGGACGCCCATGTCATTGAAACGACCCGCCCTCGACCCCGCCGACGTCACCCCCCGCGGAACCTCGGGCTACTTCGAGCCCTACCGCTCGCGCATCCTGCCGCGCGAGAAGCGCGCGCTGGGCGACGCGCTCGGCCTCACGAAGATCGGCGTGAACCTCAGCACGTTGTTCCCCGGGAAGGAATCGTCGATGCGCCACTTCCACACCCGAGAGGACGAGTTCGTCTTCGTGCTGGAAGGGGAGGTGGTGCTGCGCACCGACGCCGGCGAGCAGGTGCTGACCGCCGGCATGTGCGCCGGCTTCCCGGCCGGCGTGCGCGACGGCCATCAGCTGATCAACCGCGGCGCCACGCCGGCGCGCTACCTGGAGATCAGCAACCGCGATCCCGCCGACGCCGCCGAGTACACCGACGTGGACCTGGCCTGCCGCAAGACCCCCGAGGGCCGCTACGTCTTCACGCGCAAGGACGGCACGCCGCCCGACGACCCGACGGGCCCGTGACGGCCGGACGCACTCCTTGACTCATGGCGGTAGTCAAACATACTCATGGGATGAGTAAGCGTCTTCAGGTCGTCGTGGACGACGACGAGCTGGCCGAGATTCAGCGGGCAGCGCGGCGCAGCCGCATGACCAGCTCGGAGTGGGTGCGTCAGGCCCTGAGGAGGGCGCGGCAGGCCGAGCCCAAAGGTGATCCGGGGAAGAAGCTCGCCATCGTGCGACGCGCCGCCGGCCACGCTTACCCGACGTCCGACATAGAACAGATGCTCGCCGAGATCGATCGCGGCCGCGGCGAGCCTTGAGGCATGATCT
>Ga0105240_10005371_pt1 | contig 19108 bp, 20 predicted proteins | sample KBSC54metaG_FD_80426 | JGI IMG/M metagenome (GOLD analysis project Ga0105240, IMG submission 80426) | Corn rhizosphere microbial communities from Kellogg Biological Station, Michigan, USA - KBS C5-4 metaG | ecosystem: Host-associated > Plants > Roots > Rhizosphere > Soil | place: Michigan, USA... | reverse complement strand
AGGAAGTGGCCGATGACGCCGGTGCTACACACCAGCACATCGGCGGACTCGATCCCGAGGCGCGCGGCGGTCCACTCAGTCATCTGGCGCGCATCGCCAAGGCCGCGCTGACCCGTGCTCGAATTCGCGATGCCACTGTTCACCACCACGGCCTGCGCACGACTGTTCGCGAGGTGAGCGCGGTTCACATCGACTGAGGCCGAGTGCAGGCGGTTGCGTGTGAAGGTGGCAGCGACGGCACACGGGCGGTCGGACGCGAGGATCGCGAGGTCGAGCTTATCTTCGCCGTACGTTTTGATGCCCGCGTAGACCGCGCCGGCTGCAAAGCCGCTGGCGGAGGTGGGATAGCCGTTGGGATCGATTGTCGTCATGAGGCAGCCTCTGCTGGCGGCGCGGGCGCATCGCGGCCCCCGCGCAACGGTTGAGTTGGTCTTCGTTATGGATAGAGCGCGGGAAAATCGAGGCCGGATTTCTGATCCAGTCCGAGCATGAGGTTCATGTTCTCGATGGCCTGCCCGGCAGCGCCCTTGACGAGGTTATCGAGGACGCCCACCGCGACGAGCATGCCGTTGCGTTCGTCAACTTTCGGGTGAACGAGGCACATGTTGTTGCCCAGCGTGTGCTTCGTGTGCGGTGGCGTCGATGTAACCTTCGTGAACGGCGTTTGCTGGTAGAAATCCGCGTAAATCTCGTCAGCCTCGGCCTGCGTGACGGATTTGGCGAGCGGCATATAACAGGTGGCGTGGATGCCGCGGGTCATCGGTACGAGGTGCGGAACGAACGTGACGCGCAGCTTCGGCCCTTCGCGGAGAGCGCTTAACTCCTGCGTTATCTCAGGTTGGTGGTTATGGTTTGCGATTTTGTAAGCCGAAACGTCCTCATTGACTTCGCTGTAACCGAAGCTACCGCCCGTCCCGCGGCCGGCGCCACTGATGCCCGACTTTGCATCGACGATGACCTGGTCGCCAACGATGCCAGCCGCAACGGCCGGGGCCAGCGCGAGGATGGAGGTCGCGGGGTAGCAGCCAGGGTTCGCGATGAGCGACGCCGAGGCGATCGCATCGCGGTTGAGTTCGGGGAGCCCGTACACCGCGGAAGGCAGCAGGTCGGGCGCGGGGTGCGGCTTGCCGAACCACTCCTCGAACGCGCCTGGCTCCTTGAGCCGAAAGTCGGCGGCGATGTCGATAACTTTGATACCCGCGCGGATGAAGGGCTCGCAGGCAGCGGCGCTTTCGGCGGTAGGCAGGGCCGAGAACACGATGTCGACGTCGGCATCGATTTCAGGCGTGATTTCGAGGTCATACGCGGCGAGATGCGGGAACGCATCGCCCAGACGCTTACCTGCGAGCGAACGTCCCGTCGCAGCAACGAGGTCCGCGTGGGGGTGGTTCCACAGCAGGCGGGCCGCCTCCATGCCTGCGTAGCCGGTAACGTTGATGATGCCAACTCGGTATGTCACGCGGCAATTGTCGCGCGAGAACGGGGAACGGGGAACCGGGATGAGGTATGAGATAACCGAGAACCGAGAACCGAGAACCGAGAACCGAGAGGAGGATTGATTTGCGGTGGGTGATCTGCCATGGTGCGGCGCGTGGGGGGTGCGGCGCGTGGGGGCAAAGGTGATTGCTGATGCGTGGCATCGGGAGCTGGCAGGACGGCTGGCGGAGTTGGCCGGCCATCCGCCGGTTGCGCCAGGACCCATCGAGGCGGATAGCTCGTACACGAGCGGCGGCCATGGGTACTACGGCGTTTCGGTGCCAGAGCGACGCCGGCTGGTACGGGCATGGCTCCAGCAGCGGCGCGAGACTGATGCGTCCCAAATGCTTGCGACGTGCGATAGTCTCATCGCGTCGGACGTGTATGAAGAGAAGTCACTCGCCTGTATGATCCTCGGCGGGCATCGGGCTGCGCGTTCCGCTGTTACTCCGACGATGGTCTTTGCGTGGCTCGATCATCTCGCGGGCTGGGCAGAAGTCGATTCCCTCTGCCAGAACATCTTCACGGCGGAGCAGATGCTCGGGGACTGGCCGGCGTGGCGAGACCTGATCGGGCGTCTTGCCCATGACCAGAACATCAACAAACGCAGGGCGGCGCTCGTACTGCTCACCGGGCCCGTCCACTACTCGCCGGACGCACGGCTTTCGGCGCTCGCGTTCGAAACGATTCATGCGCTCAAGCACGAGCGAGCGATCTTGATTACGAAGGCGGTCTCGTGGCTGTTGCGCTCACTCATTGACAATCACGCGGCGGCAGTGGCGAAGTACCTCGAACGGGAGCAGGGCAGGCTCCCAGCCATCGCACTGCGAGAGACGCGGGTGAAATTGTTGACCGGCACCAAGCGCGGACGGGCGCCGGTATAGTGGCAACATGCCGGGTATCGAGCTGACATTCCTTGGGACTGGCAATGCGTTCGCGCCACGAGGCCGGGGGTGCAGCGGCTTTGTGTTGGATGGCCGTCACCTTTTCGATGCGCCGCCGCAGGCTTTGCAATCGCTGAACAAGCTGCGGATCAACCCGAACGCCATCGAGACGGTGGTGCTGAGTCACCAGCACGGCGACCACTTCCTCGGGCTGCCGCTCTTGCTGGTGCACTGGAAGGAGTTCGGCCGCTCGACGCCGGTGCGGATCGTGACACCGCTCGGGATGCGTGAAGCGATGCTTCAACTCTGCCGGCTTGCGTCTCGAACATCGACGGAGGCCGAGTACGGCATCGAATGGGTGGAGGTCGAGGCGGGCGACGCCGTGCAGGTGGGCGAACTCGCGATCGAACCGGTTGGGGTGAAGCACGACCCGAAGCTGGAGCGCAGCCTGGGGTACCTGGTGAGTTGCGGAGGGCGGCGGCTCGGCTATACCGGGGACTCGGCGCTGTGCGATGGCGTGCTCGACCTGGCGCGCCGGTCGGACGTGCTCGTGAGCGAGTGTTCATCGCGCGATCTCCAGCTTCCAACGCACATGAACCTGGTGGACGACATCCCCCGTGTGCGGGCGGCCATGGGCGCGACAGCGGAACTGGTGCTGACCCATCTTGGGCCTCGTGTCGATGCCGACGGGCTCGGCCATGTGACGGTTGCGGAGGACCTGGCCAGCTATTCGCTCTAAGTGCTGCCTGCGGTGATAGGATCCCGCCATGGCTCGATGGGACGTCCTTGTGGTTGGCGCTGGCCCGGCGGGCAGCACCGCCGCGCGTGAATTAGCGTCGGCCGGCGCCAGGGTGCTGGTGACCGACCGGGCGGTATTCCCGCGCTACAAGGCGTGTGGCGGCGGCATCGCGGTGCGGACGGAGAGGCTGCTGCCATTTCCGATTGAGCAGGTTGTCGAGGCGGCGGTGAGCATAGTGCAGCTTCGCCACGGCGCGCGTCAGGTCGTTTCGAAGGACGGTGGCCGCCCGTTCGCGCGGATGGTCATGCGCGATCGATTTGATGCACTTCTGATGGAGAAGGCGTTGGAAGCGGGCGCTGAGTTCCGGCCGGGGACCACCGTAAGGGCAATCGACGAGGAAGTGCGCGGAGTGCGCGTCGTTGCTGATGGCTTCGAGGCCGAGGCAGCGTTCGTGATTGGTGCCGATGGTGCGAATTCCGCGGTGGCACGTTCGGCCGGGTTGGCGCAGGGCATGTACGAGTGCGCGGCGTGGGAGATTGAGGCGCGGGTCCCCGCACGTACGAGCCAGTCGCTCCGTGAGAGCTGTGTCCTCGGACTGGGCTACCGGCCGTGGGGATATGCGTGGGCGTTTCCGAAGGACGCGCGGCTCTCGATTGGAGTTGTGCTCCCGCAAGGCCGCACACGCGATTTGCGGCTTGCGACGCAGCAGTTCATCGGCTCGTTGGGCTTACCCGGCATGGAGATCGAGCGCGCCCAGGGGCACAAGGTGCGTTCGCGGCGTGGCGGCGAGCGCATCGCGACAGACCGGGTAGTGCTGGCCGGAGATGCGGCCGGGCTCGCGGACGAGTTCACGCAGGAAGGCATCTTCTACGCGGTCCGGTCGGGGCAGTTGGCCGCTCGCGAGGCCCTTTGCGCACTGGCAGAGGACGGCTTGGTGGCTGCATATGAGCACGCTGTGGACGCCGAAATCATGCCCGAGCTGCGGGCCGCGCGGCTCATCGCGTACATGTTTTATGGCATGTCGCGCCATCTTGGCAGCGCCTGGCTGCGGGTCGCACGGCCGATGGGGTTCCTGTGGGAGGCGTTTTTCGAAGCCCAGCGCGGTGACTCCAGCTACGCACGTGAGCTTGGCCGGGCGCCGTTGCTGGCGAGAGCGGCCGCGGCCCGGGTCGACCGGCGATGACGCTCACACCGCCGGAGATCATGCGTGCACTCGGAGAGTTGTACGGCGAGCCAGAATCGCGGCCGCACGGAGACCCTGTGGCGGAACTCATCCTCACGGTGCTGTCACAAAACACGGCGGATACCAACAGCGGCCGGGCGTTCGTGCAGCTGATGCGGTCGTTCGACTCCTGGGACGCGGTGGCCGACGCCCCGGTAGACGAGATCATTCGTATCATCCAGCCGGGTGGCCTGGCGCCGCAGAAAGGGCCTCGCATCCAGTCGATCCTGCAGGCGGTGCGCGAGCGCAGCGGCGATTGGTCGCTGGACTTCCTGGCCGCGGAGCCGCTGGACGAGGCACGGGGGTGGCTGCGTTCGCTGCCCGGCGTGGGACCGAAAACGGCGGCCTGCGTGTTGCTATTTGCGCTCGGGCGCCCGGCCATGCCGGTGGACACGCACGTCGAGCGCGTGAGCAAACGGCTCGGATTGATCCCGTGGAAGCTCACGCCATTGCAGGCGCACGACGCGTTGGAAGCGACCGTAGAGCCGGCGGACTACTACCGCTTCCACATGCTGCTGATCAAACACGGACGGCGGACGTGCGCGGCGCGGCGGCCAGCGTGCGAGCGCTGCCCGGTTGAGGCGGGCTGTCCTTCGAGCCGGTTGCGTGGCGGGACGGACGGCTAGATGCGGGCCTCGATCTCATCATCCTCGCTGTCGTCGATGACGACGTCATCGTCAAATGGATAGTCATCGTCGCTGTCGTCATCGTGGTCCTCGTCATAGGCGTAACCCGCCTGGTCCTCGTCCTGCGCCGTTGACTCATGGTGCACAGCGTCGGAGCGGAGAAACGGCCGAGTCGCCAGGGAGACAAGCGGGTTTATCAAGAGGACGATGACGCCGAGCGCCGTCACGATCGCGAAGTCGCGGAGAGGGACATCGACGACTGACCGTGCGAGTGATCGGAGCGCGCCAACGAACGGGTCGCTGCTCCCGACGGCACCAACCCCGAACCATGCCGCCACGGAGAGCAGCAGGCCGGGCAACCCGGCTGCGAGGATGCCGATACCGATCAGGCGGCCACGGCGGCCGTCCTCGGCGGCGAGCACGACCCCGCCAGCAGCAGCGGCAGTCAGTATCACTAGGATGATTAGCGCAAGTGTGGCACGGTTGTGGTTCGCGTCCGTGATCTGATCCGCCAGGCTCGTGAGAAGTCCTTCGCCCGAGAAGCGGCTAATGGACTGCTGGCCTGTGCGGTCGAATGCCTTGACGCCATCGTTGTAGACGCGCGAGGTCGCACGATCGAGGACCAGCTTGCGGACTTCAGGAGTAGGTTTCCCAGCGATATCCGCGTGGGTTAGCCGGATATCGATGGGGAACCCGGGAAGCGGCGGGGCATCTTTATCGGCGCCAGTGGCGTTGGCGTTCGGCAGGTCCTGGGCGAGCAGTCGATCCAGATCGGTGATGCGGGCAATGCCAGCTCCGAGGACGTTGCGCGCCGCATCGGCGCTGGTGGCCTGCCGGAGAGCAAGAGCAGCAACCGCGAGGAAGAGGCTGAGGCCGAACAGACCACACAACAACACGCGCCGGCCACCGTGGTAACCAGTGGCACGATGCATGTGCTCGCGGCGCTGGCGTTGGCGGACGTCCGCGAAGGACTCGTCGTGGTGCTCGTCAGAACGCACGACGCGGATCAGCCAAGCCGCACGACGACGGTGCCGGCGAGACGGTCATGGACCATACGCCGGCGCGCATCGAATGCAGCGATGATGAACCCAAGGATGATGAGCACGAGTCCTACCCCAATGGCTGTGCCAGCGATGATGAGTGACGACCGGAAGGCAAACGCGACGATGATCGCGACGGCCGCGATCAGCACGTAGATAAGGAAGCCGATGACACGGGCGACCGAGCCGAGCACGCCGAGGCGGCGACCATCGCTACGGATGACCATCAGCTGCATGACGGCTGCGCCGACGGTCTGTCCTTTCCACGCGTAACCGATGAAGAAGTAGAGCAGGAGCGCGGGGGCGATTGCAACGGCGCAGATCCAGAAGACGTTGATTGAGGTACTCGAAGGGTCGACGCGCTCGAAATCGGAAGAGACGAGGATGGCCAGCGACCCCGCGATGACGAAAATGGCGCCGATGATAAACATCACGGGCAGGTCGAGCGCGCCGGCTGCGGCTCGCGATTCGAACGAGGCGTAGCGCAGGCGGGCGGCCTGCCGGGTGACGGGCTGGGGTGTGGCGGCTTGGGCCTGGCTGGCTTGCATTACTGGGAGTTCAGTCTACCGCCACCAGCCTTCTACGGAATCACTCCCGCGGAAATATTTGCTTGACGGTGACAAACGCGGGCACCGGGTATGCTTTGCGTGATGACGATGTTTCGCCCGGTGAGTGCGGCCGAGATGGTCGAACCCACCACGTGGCGGCCGTGGACATGGGTGCTGTTAATAACCGGCGCCGCCCTGGCGGGCCTCATCGCGGGCGTTGCGATCAGTCTTTTCGGCGGACGCGGCGTCGTTGGCAGCCACGAATACCACCTCTGGAAATGGGAGGCGGACAACCTCGCCGAGACGATTTTCGCGCAGGTCGGTTTGCACCATGAACCGGGCTCGGCCGAGGCGACCGCCGCGTTGCAGAACTACTTTCGCCTGACGAGCGCAATCGCGGCTGCCGAACAATCCGCCACTCCAGATCCGGCGGCCATTGCCAAACTCCAGGACGCCCGCGGGAAGTACAACCGGGACGTGGAGCAGGTTGTGAACGGGTACATCGAAGAGGCCGTGACCAGCGCCGGGCTCGAGCGAAAGCTGCCGCTGTTCACCGGCCTCGCCATGACGTGGCCGCCGGTCGCGACGAGGTTTACACAGCCTCCCCAGCTGCTGGTGAAATCGCCCCGAGACCGGATTTTCCGCGAGGGCGACACCCTCCTCCAGCCCGGCCTCGATGCGCAGCAGGTGGCATCGATTGAGGGCAAGACGACCGGCCAGGACACGGTTTCGCTCGTAATCCCCCTGGGAGGGATCGCGACGTATCCGTCTATCGTCGACGGCGATGGGTCGTACGGTGCGCTGCTCGAACTTGCTTCGCATGAGTGGACCCACCAGTACCTGGCGTTCTGGCCGCTCGGGCAGACGTGGGGTTCGAGCGCGGACGCGGACACGCTGAACGAGACGACGGCCGAGATCATGGGGCGTGAGCTGGCGAAGGTGATCGTTGCGAAGCACCCGGGGAACTTCGCCAAAGGTGAGGACGGAAGCGCGCCGCCACAGCCTGCGCCGACGGTCGACTTCAATACCGTGATGCATGAGTTGCGGCTGAAGGTGGACCAGCTCTTGCAGGCCGGGAAGGTCAACGAAGCTGAGCAGGCGATGGACGCTACCCAGAAGGACCTGGCAGCCCACGGGATCTACGTCCGAAAGATCAACCAGGCGTACTTCGCGTTCTATGGCACCTACGCGACGAGTCCGCAGTCATCGAACCCGATTGGGCCCAAGGTGGAGAAGGTGTGGTCACTGACGCAAAACGTCGGGCTGTTCCTTGCGAATATGCGGCATGTCACGAGCGTGGCCGGGCTCGACTCCGTGATCTCGCGCCTGGAGGCGGCAGCGGGGACGTAGGTCGATAGGGGATAGGACGATAGCTGCTACATCAGCTTTCGGGCGGCGGCGTTGCGCATTGCTCCGCACCGGATGAGCCGCAACACTTGACGCCATGGAACCAATAGATGCGGTGGAGTTCGCGGCAACGTGGGCGGCGGCGTGGAACGCGCACGATGTTGAGGCTGTATTGTCCCATTTCGCGGATGATGTCACGTTCAGTTCCCCGCTCGCCGCAGAGATCGTGCCCGGCTCAGGCGGGGTAGTCCGCGGCAAGGCGGCGTTGCGCGCGTATTGGAGCGAAGGCCTTCGGCGCCAACCGGACCTTCGCTTCGAGGTGGAAGGCGCGTACCTCGGCGTGGATACACTGGTCATTCACTATCGGAACCAGCGGGGCGGCCTCGTGAACGAGGTGCTGACTTTCGAAGGTTCATTGGTGAAGAGCGGCCAGGCGACATACCTCGCGTTGACCGCGCCAGCTAACCAGAAATAGCCATTACGTCGTATCGAACCACCACCCGCGGATTGCGCTGTAGAGGAAGTAGGCCAGCGAAATCGGGCCGAGCAGTGCCACGACGAAGGTGATCGCTTCGCCGAGTGGACCCAGGTTGACGGCGATGAGCGCGCCGGCATCGTGTTCGAAAAACCCGCGCCACGCGGATGAGACGATGAAGGCGGCAACCCAGCCCACGACAAACGTGACAAGCGCCGTGCGCAGTGCATCGAGCCAGGCGACACCCCGGGTGCGTGCGCGGACGCGATCGCGCGTGATTGCCGGGCTGTGGAAGCGGTCGTCACCTTCCCACGGATACTCGCCGCCGAAGAGCGCGCGGACCAGGCGTGGCGCCATGAGGTCGTCGTTGACGAAGTAGTCGAAGTGGTCGCGCAAGAGGTCATCTTCGTTGATGACCGGACGCTGTTTGAGCTGGCAGGGATCGATCCGGGCGGTGCGGATGACTTCCGGAAGAAGCGGCCCGGCCGGGACGAAATCGAGGCGGGCGAAGATGTTCAGCCAGTAGAAGTGTGCACGGAGGGCCGTCTTGGCCTGGTCTGTCGACGCGAGGACGCGAGGACCTTCGGACGGTATCCCGGTGATGTGCTGGCTAATCGGTTCGCGGGCGAGGCGGCGGGTGTCGGGGCTGGTGCGGCTCTGTTTCGATAGCCAGTAGAAGCGGTTGTTGGCGCCGCCCAGCGTGACGAGCGTGAGCGGCTTCGGATGGAGGGCCGCGGCCTCGGCAACGGCGCGGCCTTCGGCGAGGGTGTCGTAGGCGACGCCGGCGCCCGCGGAGTGGCCGATAATGATGATTTCCGCCACGGCCGGGTCTTCGAAGAAGGTGATGAGCGGGCCTTCGGCGAGGCGGCGGATATCCGCGGCCCACATGCCGTCTTCGACGAAACGCCAGCTTTCGCCGAGGACGCTCTGGAGAAACGGGTCCAACTGGTGCAGCGCTGCGGTGAAGGGCCCGGCGGTGCCGCGCAGCGTGGTACTTCGAACGCTCGTGAGCATGTAGATGGCATAGAGGAGCGGCGACAGGACAACCGCTAGCGCGTAGATCAGACCGATCAGCGCGGTGATGGGCACGAGCTCGGCCATGAACACGAGGCGGGTGAACGTGCGCGCTGGGTAATCGGAGCGGCCTTCACCGGCGAATTCGTCGTTCGCGGCGTTTGTCCACAGCCCGCGGACGACGCGCCAGGCTTCGTGGGGGCCAAGCTTCAACATCCACTTAAGCACGACCTCCGCAGAAGCCGCGGGGAGGGCTGCTGACCACCCGATATCGGCGAAGCGAAACTCGTCGGTGGGGCCGGCCTGGCCGGGACGGGTCACGCGCAGGACGCCGGTGGCGGTGGCCGAATCCATGAGGCGCTCGACCGTGCCGCCAGCATTCTCGAGCGTATTCGCGATGCAGTTGGCGACCGTGGCGAGCATCTCGTCGGGGAGTACGTGCGCACTCTGGCCGTGGATGACCACTACACCCCGCGTTTTGACCGGCATCAGCATCCCTCGCGCAATGGGCTACATTCCCATGGAGAATGTGGTGCGCAAGTTTGCACCGGAGCGGCGGGAATTGCCAGTTGGCGGTGTCACGCGGGGTGCGCTGAATAGGTGCGACGGCGGCCGCCTAGCTAGCGGCGGCCTCTTTGACCTGGGCTTCGAGTTCGCGGAGGCGGCGCCGGTTGGTGCGCTCCTGTTCGAAGCGCTCAGTAATGTCGCGGGCATTGGCAAGCGCGCCAGTGACCGCGCCGGAGTCGTCGCGCACGAGCGCGAAACTGACCTCGATATAGAAGGTTTCGCCAGAGGCTTTCTGGGCACGAGTGGGGAGCGCCTGGCCGCCGAGTTTGGTGACGCCCGTCTCGATAGCCTTATCGAAGCCGGCCCAGTGCGCCTCGCGGAACTGCTCGGGGATGATGATGTCGAGGCTCTTGCCCAACGCGTCCTCGCCCGAGAACCCGAAGATGATGGCCGCAGCGGCGTTCCAAACCTGGATAGTCCCATCCTTACCGGCATAGATGATGGCATCGGGCGACTGATCGACGAGCAGTTGAGAGAGCGGCGTTTCGGCCATAGGTAGGCGCCTCCGGGGTTGTGAGTGCACGCAGGGGTGTCACCGCGAGCCTACGCCGGGAGTGGCCGCGTGGCCAGCCGGTGCCATGGGCGGCATATCTGAGGGATAACCACTAGTGGAGTGTGTGACACCTTTAACGAATGCCGCTCGTGTGCAGATTTGCAATTGACAACATCTCGGTCACTCATTAGATTCCGCGCAACCTTGGGACAGAAGGGAAACGGAGGGCACCTAGTGGCAGCAGAACGAAACTGGTGGCAGCGGCAACAGGCAGAACGCTTGAGCCGCCGCCGGATGCTGCAGGGCGCAGCGCTTGCGGGGGCCGGGACAGCCACGCTTGCACTCGTCGGCTGCGGCGACGACAACAGCGGCGGCAGTACGACGCCCGGTGGGGGCGGGTCGACGCCAGGAAGCACAGCCTCTGCGGCCCCATCAACCGGTGGTGGGACGCCCAAGAGCGGCGGCCACTTCAACATGTTGATGGGCGGTTCGCCGCGCAGCCTCGACCCGCACTTTGATACGTTCCCCTACAACACTGCGATCACCGACAACACGAACAACGCGATCCTCAAGTTCTCGCCGGACCTTTCGAAGGTGACAGGCGACCTTGCGACGGGGATGCCCGAGCAACCCGACGATCTGACATACACGTTTAAGATCACCCAGGGCGTGAAGTTCCAGGATGTGGACCCCGCTAACGGACGCGAGTTCACCTCGGAGGACGCGAAGTACAGCATCACGCGCCAGATGACGAATGACGCGGGCAAGTTCCAGCACGCATATTACTTCCTCAACCACATCGACAAGATGGAGACGCCGGACCCGTACACGCTCACAGTGCACACGACGGCGCCCTACGCGCCGTTCATCAGCTACATGGCCAGCCCATGGTCGGTGATGATCTGCAAGGAAGCGGTGGACAAGTTTGGTGATCTCACTGAGCACGCCGTGGGCACGGGCCCGTTCATCCTGAAAGAGTGGCAGAAGGATGTGAAGTTCGAGCTCGTGAAGAACCCGAACTACTTCAAGAAGGGCATGCCCTACATCGACCAACTGAGTTACCTGATCTCCACCGACCCGGCGACATCGGCAACGCTCTTCATCAACAAGAGCGTCGACGCCATCATCGTGGGGCAGTCAAACCTACAGCGCGTGAAGGATGCCCGGCCCGAGGCGAACGCGAGGGACATTCCCAGCCAGTTCTGGAAAGAGTTCCGGATGCCGCCGACGACGGCGGCCCAGCCGTACCCGAAGCCGTTCGACGATGTGCGGGTGCGGCAGGCGATCGTGAGCGCGATCGACAAGCAGCAGGTGCTGGACCTCGTGTATTCGAGCGACGGCGTGCCGACACATGGCCCGATTTTGCCGATCTACAAAGACTGGACGGTGAAGGAAGAGCTGGCGCCGTTCGACCTGAAAAAGGCGCAGGACCTGATGGGCCAGGCCGGCCAGAGCGCCGGTTTCAGCGGCGAGATGATCTGGGCATCGACAGCTCCGGAGCTCGATCAGATTTCCGAGGTGCTCAAGCAGCAGCTCGCGAAGATCAAGGTTGACCTGCAGCTCAAGCCGATGGAGCTGGCCGCCTACTACAACCAGACCTATTCCTACAAGTACACATTCTCGCAGCACACGCCGCTGAACAGCCCCGACCCGGACGAGAACCTGTCGTCCTACTTTGGCAAGAACTCGACGTACTACAAGCACTACAACCAGGAGATCTTCGACCTCGTAGACAAGCAGGCGCAGACGGTGGACACGGAGGCGCGCAAGCAGATCGTCCAGGATGTGCAGAAGAAGATCGTCCAGGACTACCCGATGTCGTTCATGTTCACGACGAACAACCACAACTTCACGGACGCCAAGGTGAAGGGCTGGTTCTGGCCGACGGACCTGTACGACGGGCGGGTGGAATCCGTCTGGCTCGACGCATAGGCGGGCACTGGCGATCACCAGGCGAAGGAGGTGACCGGTGACGGAGTACATCTTGCGACGGGTGCTACTGGCGATCCCGACGATCGTGCTGGTCATCTTCCTGAGCTTCATCGTCATGCGGCTCGTGCCGGGCGACCTGGTCGACCAGATGATGGCCGAACGGCCGTACGCGACGCAGGCCGACAAGGACAAGCTGCGCAACGAACTCGGGCTGGACAAGCCGCTGCCGATCCAGTTCGTCGACTACCTTGGGAACGCGCTCCAGGGTGACCTGGGTGTCTCGCCGTGGACGCACCAGCCGGTAACGCGTGAACTGCGGAACCGGCTGCCGGTGACAGCGGAGCTGGGGCTGTACGCCATTTTGCTGGGGCTGCTCATCGCGCTGCCGGTTGGCGTCATTTCCGCTATGCGCCAGGACACAATCGAGGACTACACGTCGCGTAGTTTCGCGATCCTGGCCCTTTCGGTGCCGTACTTCTTCACGGCCACGCTGTTGATCGTGTTCCCCGAGAAGTGGTTCGGGTGGTCCCCGCCGCTGATCTACAAGCCCTGGACCGCAGGGCTGTTCGACCACCTGGAGTACTTCTTCTGGCCCGCTCTGCTGCTCGGCGTAAGCCTGGCGGGGACCGTCATGCGGATGACGCGGACGATGATGCTGGAGGTCCTGCGGCAGGACTACATCCGGACGGCGTGGGCGAAGGGCCTGCGCGAGCGGATGATCATCACTCGCCACGCGCTCAAGAACGCGTTTATCCCCGTGATCACGATCATCGGGTTGCAGGTGGGGACGGCGGTGGGCGGGACCATCATCCTCGAAAGCATCTTCAACATGCCCGGCATCGGCCGGTACTTCGTGAGCGCCATCTTGCAGCGCGACTATCCATCTGTGCAGGGCGTCGTGCTCGTGCTGGCGGTCATCATCGTGTTCGTCAACCTGGTCGTGGACGTGCTCTATGGCGTGCTCGACCCGCGTGTGAGGTACGGGTAGATGGCGCAAACGATAGCGGCAATGGAACTGCCGGCGGGCGCAGCGCCACGCCGCAGGCTCCCGTTCTACCTCGAAGTCTGCGTGCGCCTCGCTCGCGAAAAGCCGATGGGGCTGTTCAGCGCGATCGTGGTGCTTATCCTCATTGCGATGGCCGTGGCTGCGCCCTTGATCGCACCGTTTGGGCCGAACGAACTCGGTGCGGGCACGCGTCTGACGGGGCCTTCGTTCAGCCACTTGATGGGCACCGACAACCTCGGCCGCGATGTGTTCAGCCGGGTCGTCTATGGAGCACGCGTCTCGATGACGATCGGCGTCGCTGCTGTAGTGGTGTCGACCGTAGTTGGGCTGGGGATCGGCGTGTTGAGCGGCTATTTCGGGGGCATCACGGACATGATCGCGCAGCGCTTCGTGGACGCGTTCATCGCCTTCCCCGCGCTGGTGTTCTTGTTGGCAGTCGCAGCGGTGTTTCGGGGCCATCAGATCCCGGGGCTGCCCGCGACGGGGCTGGTTTCGACCACCAACGTCGTGCTAATGGTTTCCGTGGGCCTGCTGCTCGGGGTCGGGACATCGCGGATTATCCGCAGTGCGACGATCCAGGTGAAGGACTCGACCTACATGGAGGCGGCGCGCTCACTGGGGTGCGGACATGGGCGGATGATTTTCGCCTATGTCATCCCGAACGTGATGGCGCCGACGATCACGCTGGCGACGCTTGGGCTTGGCGTCGCGATCCTGATCGAGGCGTCGCTGAGTTTTCTTGGGCTGGGGGTGCCGCCCGATACGCCGACGTGGGGCGGCATGTTGAGCCGCGAAGCGCGCTCGTGGATGACGCAGGCGCCGTGGATGGCGATCTTCCCGGGCGGCGCGCTGAGCCTCGCAGTGTTCGCGTTCAACATGCTGGGCGATGCGCTCCGTGATTTGCTGGACCCGAGATTGCGAAACAGCTAGCGGCGGGCAGTGACAACAGACAGCGCAGATCCCGGCGGCCACTTTGTTATGTTTCCGGGCACGGAGGAGAGCCCGACAGATGCAAGTGACTGATGGACTGGTCATCGATCTGAGCAATTACGATTGGGACACGTTCGACGCGACGGCGTTCTATGCGGCCGGTGTGCGGCGCGCGATCGTCGGCAGCCAGCAACCGTCCCTCTCGGGGCCCATGGTGGACGGACTGCGGAGCGAGGGCATCGAGATTCTCGCGACGTACGACCTGCCGTATTTCGGCAGCGATGACACGACGCGCGGTCCGATCGAGCGGGCGGTGGAATTCGCCGCACAGTACGCGATACCGCACGTGTGGGTCGATGCGGAGATCGATGCAAACCAGACGAATGTGAAGGAGTGGCAATCGATCCCGACGCCCAGCGTTTCGCAGCGGCAGAGCGAGTTCCGCTGGTGCATGGACCTGGTGAAGACGCATGTGGCGTCGCACGGGATTTATACGAACGGTTCGTGGTGGACGCCGAATATGGGTGGCTCGGTCGAGTGGTGCGATTCACCGCTTTGGCTGGCAACGTACGGCGTCGGCGGCTCGGCGATCGACCCGATAGAGGATGTGGACTTCGGGGGCTGGGCCAGGGCTTCGCTCCACCAGTACACGAGCACCCACGTGATCAACGGCCGCGGACGCGACGTGAGCTACCTGTTCGGCGACTTTGCTTCGGAGGGACAAATGGCGGGCGATATGACGGCGCGAATTGCGGCACTGGAGGCGACTGTGAAGGACCTGTCGTGGGCGCTCTTCAGCGGGTACGAAGACCGCGCGAACAGCGATGCGCAGCGCGCTACGGATGTGGGATATCGGATTGACCAGCGGCTGGGCCGCGCGAGCGACGGCACGGTGATGAGCAGCGTGAGCGAGACCGCGGCCGCGGCGCTGCGCGCGATCCACAAGCTCGCTACGTCGGCAGGAATGTCAGCGGACGATGTGCACCAGGCCATCGGCGATGAACTGAACGACATGTTGCAGGCCGCACAGGGACAGCTTCCTCGGCGGTCGCTCAACCGCTAACGCGGAATGCCCCGCGGCTCTCAGCTCGTCATCCCCTGGAGGCCGACGAGGGCGCGGCCGTGTTCGATTTCGCCCATGTGACGGAGGCCGTGCTGGTAGACGAAGCATTCGAGGATATCGAGTTTCCGCATCGGTGCGCCCGGGCCGATGACGATCGCGCAGAAGATGTTCTGCATGTTGGGCGGTAGCTGAGACATGACGACTTCGAGAAGCAAATCGGCGCTGATGGTGTCGAGCGCTGTGGAGGTTCGAGCGAGCACCTGCGACTGGTAGTCGCGCCACGCATCGAGGTCGCCGAAACGCAGCTGCTCCATCTCTTCGACGCCTTCTTCGCGTCCGAGGCCGGCAACCGTTGCGCCGACCTTCGCGGCCCAGCCGGCCTGGTCCCAGAGCGGATTCTCGCGCAGGAACAGGCGGCTAATGGATTGATCCTGGGCCCGGATGTAGTGGCTGAAGCTGAATGCGATGGGGAGCACGCCTGCGCGCTCGTGGTGGTTCACCTGTTCGAGCGTCAGGTCGCTAATGGCGCGCTCGTACAGCGTATTCATCGCGCGGATGCGGTTGCGGAGGGAATCGACGAAGGGCTGGGTGTCCAATGGCGGTTCCTCTACTTCGATGACGTGCGGGCGGTGATGGGTATGCGCTGCAGGTCTCGGGCCATCCGGATGGGACCGGAATAGACGCTCGATATCCCGGCCATGAACGCGGACTCGCGCTCATCGTTGTTCGGGATTGGCGGGATGATGTGGGAGAGGACGAGTTCGCCGATTCCGGCGCCCGCCGCGAGTTTCGCGATGTCTTCGGTTGGGATGTGGTAGTCGGGCACATCGCCGAGCATGTCCGCTTCACGATTGCGGCCCTGTCCACGAAGACCAGCCTGGAGTAGGCCAAGCATCGGCACGTTCAGCGCTTCGCAGACGAGCATATCGACGCCCTGCGACGCCAGCGCCAGCGACTCGCAGAAGGTGGTGTCCCCGGAGAGGACGACAGTCCGGCCTTCGAAGGTGGCACGGTAACCAAACGCCGGGACGACGGGGAAGTGGTTGACTTCGAACGATTCGAAGCGCAGCCCGGCGACATCGAGGAACGCGTCCGGCAGTTGGGCGACAGGCAGCTCGGTGACGTTGATCTTCATCCCATCGGCGGCGAGCTTGTCACCGTGGTGCGCGAGGCGGAAGCCGACGTCACGTCGCAGCGCCATGAGGAAACCGTCGCACATCTCCTGCGTGCCTTCGGGGCCGTAGACGTGGAGGGGTTTTGTGGCGCCGCTGGTCCATCGCTGGAAGAGAAAGTCGGGCACATCGGTGATGTGGTCCGTGTGCATGTGCGTGAAGATTGCGATGTCGATGTCGGCGGGGCGAACGCCAGCCGGCACGAGGCGACGTGCGGCGCCCCAGCCGCAATCAACGAGGATGTGGGTATCGCCCGCGACGATAACCTGGCCAGCTCCGCAGCGGTCACCGTAGCCGAGCGGGCTGCCGGTGCCGAGAAAGACGACTTCAAAGCGAGACGACATGTGCGTGGCCCCCAGCAAAGCGTGGTGGCCATCAGCGGGCGCCCGGCCCCGCGCAATACCATCGCGGGCCGGGCGCTGGCTCGAGGAGGACGGCCCCTCGCGGAGGATGCTACGAAGTGGCACGCGGCATGTCAATAAGATTTGGCACGTTGCGAGACATGAACCTGCCGAATCTCTCAGCGTCTATCCGACGGTGGATGCGAGGACGGCGGTGGCAGTGCGAATGATGCTGGCCGCAACTTCAGTTTGATCGCGACCGCGCACGACAAGTCCATCGAAGGTCTCGAACGAGTACAGGACCTGGAGTACCGCGATGATTTGTCCACGGGGGCCGGCGTCGAGGGCGTCGAGTTCGGGGCGAAAGTAGTTCGCCACCTGGGTATCGAGCATGATGCGGTTGCGCTCGAGTTCGTCGTGGATGAGCGGCCGAAAGGGAGCGCGGAGGCGCATCACGCGGGCAGCGGGCGCACCGCGCGAATACAGGTTGATGCGCTGTTCGGCGAGAGCGGCAATGCGATCTGCCAGCGGTGCATCGGGCGCGGCCGCTGGGGTGGTGAACTGGTCCAGGCGTTCATGCATGCGGTGGATGGCCGCCCGCCCAAGCGCCTCCATGTCCTCGAAATAGCGGAAAACGGAGCGGCGTGAGACGCCCGAGCGGTCGGCGACTTCTTGCGCCCCGGGATCAAGGTTTCCTTCGGCGAAGAGTTCGAGCATGGCGTCGACGACGGCGAGCAAGTTTCGATGGCGTGAGGCGCGACGGCCATCGATGGGCGCGGAACGATCGGGTACGGCATGGGTCATGCGGGTATTGTCGCAAGTGCTGTCGCGCGTGGGAAGAGAAATGGCACTTTTGGTGCCAATACGATGGGCCGACAGTCCTCAGCTGCGTTGGGCTGTAGACTTGGAGGTGCGTCTTTGAGGACGTTCTTTCATGCAGGAGGTGTGCCATGTCGCAGGCGCGAGTCCACAACTTCTCGATATCCCTCGATGGCTTCGCAACGGGGGAGGGTCTGACCCTGGACGAGCCGTTTGGGCACGCCGGGCATCGTCTGCACGATTGGATGTTCGCGACACGATTCGCTCGCCCGATGTTCGGCCTGACTGGCGGGACTGATGGCGTCGACAACGCGTTCGCGGCGCAGCATGGGCCTGGCATCGGCGCGGAGATCATGGGCAGAGGCAAGTTCACGGTTCAGACCGGTCCATGGACGGACCTTGGAACCGATGACGAGTGGCGAGGCTGGTGGGGCGACAACCCGCCATTTCACACGCCCGTTTTCGTGCTCACGCATTACCCGCGGCCATCGATCGAGATGGAGGGCGGCACCGTGTTCCATTTCATCGACGCCAGCCCGCAGGAGGCGCTCGAACGCGCGACAGAGGCCGCAGGCGGGCTGGATGTGCGCATCGGGGGCGGCCCGACCATGGTGCGCGAATTCCTCGCCGCGGGACTGATCGACATGATGCACCTCGTGCAGGTGCCGATCGTGCTCGGCCGCGGTGTGCGCCTGTGGGATGGACTGGAGGGCATCGACGAGCAGTTCACTATCGAGACGGTGGCCTCGCCGAGCGGTGTCGCGCATCTGACCTTCACGCGGCAGTAAGCCCACCATCTGAGGCGATGGTGTAAGTTCCGCGGTTCCCGGATTTGCGAGGGGACCGCGAATCAGGGCGCCGCGAGCACCGCTTCAAGCCGGTCGAGATTCTGCTCGTTTCCGGGCTCGACCACCCGGCGAAGCTTGGCGGCGGCTTCGGCACTCTTGAATACCTGGGTCCACGCCACGTGCGTCCTGTCTCCACATGCCGTCAGCGCCACAGTGAGCAGGTACTTTGGGTTCGAGATGTGCTCGATGACGATCCTGGCGCCGGGCTCGATGTCGCCGAAGACGCTCTCGTTGGGATAACTCGCGCCCGCCGGCGCGTGCAGCTTGAACACCCAGCGGCCGCCAGGCCTGAATTCGAACACCTCGAACGTGGAGGTGAAGCCCGTTGGTCCCCACCATTTGGTGAGAAGGCTTGCGTTCGCGAATGCCGCGAACACCTCATCCGGACTCGCTGCCACCACCCGCTCGTTGGCAATGGCTGCGTTGGGATCGTTCGATTCAAACATCGGGGCCTCTCGTTCGCTCACAGTCATCGACTAGCGTACCTCGCAGCCACTCAGTTCCTGGTGGCAACCCGTCCACGTGTGTCATCGTCAATTGCGCCGGCCGGCCGCTGTCGATCGTCT
>Ga0105240_10005367_pt1 | contig 19115 bp, 11 predicted proteins | sample KBSC54metaG_FD_80426 | JGI IMG/M metagenome (GOLD analysis project Ga0105240, IMG submission 80426) | Corn rhizosphere microbial communities from Kellogg Biological Station, Michigan, USA - KBS C5-4 metaG | ecosystem: Host-associated > Plants > Roots > Rhizosphere > Soil | place: Michigan, USA... | reverse complement strand
GCGCGTCGGGGTTGGAGCAGCGCAGGTCGTAGATCAGCTGCTTGAGGTCCTCGATCGAGTAGATGTCGTGGTGGGGCGGCGGGCTGATCAGACCCACTCCGGGGGTGGTGTGGCGGATCGAGCCGATGTAAGCGTCGACCTTGTGGCCCGGCAGCTGGCCGCCCTCGCCGGGCTTGGCGCCCTGGGCCATCTTGATCTGCAGCTCGTCCGCGTTGACCAGATAGTGGATCGTCACGCCGAAGCGACCGGAGGCGACCTGCTTGATCGCCGAGCGGCGGCGGTCGCCGCCCGGGTCGGGCTCGAAGCGGGCCGGGTCCTCGCCGCCCTCGCCCGTGTTCGAGCGACCCCCGAGGCGGTTCATGGCGATCGCGAGCGTCTCGTGCGACTCGCGCGAGATCGACCCGAGGCTCATCGCGCCGGTGCAGAAACGGCGCACGATCGCGCTCGCCGGCTCGACGTCCTGGAGCGAACACGCCGACCCCTCCCCCCCACCGATCCGCAACAGGCCGCGCAGGGTTGCCTTGCGCGCGGCGTCCTCGTTGACCGCCGTCGCGTACTCGCGGTACTTGACGAAGGCGGGACTGTCGCGCACGTCTGCGTGCGCGTCGGCATCGCCGGACAGGGCAGCCTGGACGTTTCCGTTTGCCGAGCGCACGGCGTGCTGGACCAGCGCGATCGTCTCCGGGTTCCACATGTGGTGCTCGCCGTCGCGCCGCCAGGCGTACACCCCGCCGACCGGCAGCAGCTCGAGATTTGGATCCCACCCGCCCCTCGGATACGCGCGCGCGTGGCGCTGCAGCGCCTCCCGCGCCAACACGTCCAGGCCGATCCCGCCGATGCGCGAAGCCGTGCCCATGAAGTGACGGTCGATCAGCTCGTGCTCGAGCCCGACCGCCTCGAAGATCTGCGCGCCACGATAGGACTGGATCGTGGAGATCCCCATCTTTGAGATCGTCTTCAGCAGGCCCTTGCCTATCGCCTTGACCGTGCTCTGCGCCGCCTGCTCAGGGGTGAGGGGGATAGGAATGGGCGTGCTCGTGTCCAGCACACGTCCCTGAGCGACCAGCTCGTCCAGGGTCTCGAGCATGAGGTACGGGTTGATGGCCGAGGCGCCATACCCGATCAAGGTGGCGAAGTGGTGCACCTCTCTGGGCTCGCCGGACTCCAGCACGATGCCGGCGCGCAGACGCGTGCCCTCGCGCACGAGATGGTGGTGAACCGAGGAGACCGCCAGCAGCGAAGGGATCGGCGCGCGACGCTGGCTGAGCTGACGGTCGGAGAGAATGATGATGTTGACGCCCTCGGAGATCGCCTTGTGGGCCTCGTCGCACACGCGCTCGAGCGCCCGTTCCATCCCGTCGGGCCCCTCCTGCACAGGCCAGGTGATGTCCAGCGTGCGCGAGGAAAAAATGTCGCTTGAGATGTGGCGCAACGTCTCGAGCTCGCGGTTGAGCAGGATCGGCTGGGTCAGCTCGAGCTTGTGGGCGTGCTCGGGCGTCTCGTCGAACAGGTTGCGCTCGGTGCCCAGGCTCGTCGAGAGGCTCATCACGATTTCCTCGCGGATCGGGTCGATCGGCGGGTTGGTGACCTGGGCGAACAGCTGCTTGAAGTAGGAGAACAGCGGCGGCGCCTGGTCTGAGAGCACCGCCAGCGAGAGGTCGTTGCCCATCGAGCCGATCGGCTCGGCGCCGTCGCGAGCCATCGGCTCGAGCAGCACGCGCAGGTCCTCCTGGCTGTAGCCGAACGCGCGCTGGCGCGTATGCAGAGGCTGATCGGAGAGCGTGACCTGCTCAGACGGCGGCAGATCGGCGAAACGCACCGCGTTATGCGCGTACCACTCGCCGTATGGCTGCTGGGTGGAGATGCGGCGCTTGACCTCGCCGTCGTCCACGACACAACCTGCCTGCAGGTCGACCAGAAACAGCTTGCCGGGCTGGAGGCGCCCGAGGCGCTCGATCTGCTCGGCGGGAATGTCGAGCAGGCCGATCTCCGAGCCGAGCACGACGTGACCGTCCTTGGTGATCACCCAGCGACCGGGTCGCAGGCCGTTGCGGTCGAGCGTGGCGCCGACCACGCGCCCGTCGGTGAAGGCGACCGAGGCCGGGCCGTCCCAGGGCTCCATCAGGCAGGAGTGGAAGGCGTAGAAGCCCTTCAGCTCCTCGGGCAGATCCTCGCGGTTTCGATAGGCCTCGGGGATCATCATCATCACCGCGTGCGGCAGCGAACGCCCTGCCAGCATCAACAGCTCGAGCACGTTGTCGAAGGTGGCCGAGTCCGAGTTGCCCTGGGTGACGACCGGCAGGATCTTGGGCAGGTCGTCGCCGAACAGCTCGCTCGCCAGCTCGGACTCGCGCGCGCGCATCCAGTTGACGTTGCCCATCACCGTGTTGATCTCGCCGTTGTGGCAGATCACGCGGTAGGGGTGGGCGAGCTCCCAGGATGGGAACGTGTTGGTGGAGAAGCGCGAGTGCACGAGCGCCAGAGCGCTCTTGCAGCGCTCGTCACGCAGGTCGGGATAGAAGGCTCCGAGCTGGTAGGAGATCAGCATGCCCTTGTAGTTGAGGGTGCGCGAGGAGCTCGAGGTCACGTAGAAGCCCGCCTTGGCGTCCGCCGAGGCCGCCACGGCCTGCTCTGCAATGCGGCGGATCACGTACAGCTTGCGCTCGAACGCGTCCTGGTCGAGATCGTCGGCGGCGGCGACGAACAGCTGGCGGATCTCCGGGCGGCAGGCGCCCGCGGTGGCGCCGGTGTGCTCGGGGAGCACCGGCACGTCGCGCCAACCGAGCAGGCATTGGCCCTCCGCGGCTACCTTGGACTCGAGCAGCGCTTCCACGCGCGCACGCGCCTGCTCGTCGGTCGGCAGGAAGCACATCAGCACGCCGTAGGCGCCTGGCGCCGGCAGCTCAAACCCAGCCGCGGCCCGCAACAGCTCGTCGGGCATCTGCATCAGGATCCCGGCCCCGTCGCCGGTGAGCGGGTCCGCCCCGGAGGCGCCGCGATGCTCGAGTTTCTCCAGAGCGCTCAGCGCCCGTGTGAGCACCTCGTGGGTCGGCTGGTTGTCCAGGCGCGCGACCATGCCCACGCCGCACGCATCGTGCTCGTAGCGAGGGTCGTAGAGTCCAGCGGCCTGTGATGGCAATGTTTGCAAAGTCATATGAGTGCTGCCGTTTCGGGCGGCGCGCCCGGCTGGGCTGCAGCCCCTGTGGGCATGAGTTCTCGGCACCTGAGGGCGGAACGGAAGCGTAGCATCGCAGGGCGGGATGGACGAGCGTTCGACGTGTGAAATCCATCCGTCCCGGGGATCATTATGGGCGAGACGGCAAGGCAATCGGCACGACAGAGCGCCCGGAGAGGCAATGACGCCGGACATGGAGCTCGCGCTTGAGGCGCGGGCTGAGAACATCGCGATAGTTCGGCACGCCCTCGGCGGCTTTGCGGAGGCCTACGCCGTGCCCGAGTCAAAGCTCGCCGACATCCGCCTGGCGGTGACTGAGGCGTGCGCAAACGTCGTCGTCCACGCCTATCAGGACGGCGAGCCGGGCGCGATGGAAGTGTTGGCGAGCATGCAGGACGGCGAGATGACCGTGCGCGTGCGCGACTGGGGCCGCGGCATCAGGCCTCGCCCGGACAGTCCGGGGCTCGGGCTTGGGCTGTCACTGATCGCCGCGCTGGCCGAGACGGTGCAGCTCGGCCACGACGAAGCCGAGCACACCGAGGTGCGGATGACCTTCTCGCTGCAAGATGAGCCGCCGAGCATGAACGGACACGGTCCGTGAACGGTGTGGCTACCAGCGAACGCGAGCGCGCCACCGAGGGCGTGACCCGGCTGCGCCTGGCCGACGGGCCGCTGCTGCGGCCCGTGCTCTGCCGCGTCGTCTCGATGGTGCTCACGCGCGCCGACTGGCCGCTTGACCGTCTCGAAGACGCACTGCTCGTCTGCGACGCGCTCTGCGCCCACCGGGACGAGAGCAGCGACGGCAAGCGACTGACGTTCAGCATCGACGCCGACGAGCACGAGGCCGAGCTGCGCGTGTGCGAGCTCACACCGGAGAGCGCCGAGCGACTGGTCGGGCAGGCGCGCCTGCCGCTGGTTGGAAACGTGCTCGAGCGGGTCGCCGAGCGCGTCACGGTGGGGCCCGGGCAGGCCGGCGGCGGCGCCCAGCTCGCGATCGTTCTCAGCGGGCGCTGAGAACGGCCTGCTCCAGGCTCGCTTCAAGCGCCTTCATCACGTCCGGCGACTCCGGTGGGCGCTCTGGCTGGGGACCCAGAGGCGACGGCTCGCCGGCTGCCTTGCGATCGATCAGGTCGAGCACGGACTCGCGGAAGGTGTCCTGGTAGCGGTCGATGTCAAACGGCACGGATATCGAGGCGACAAGCCGCCGGGCCACCTCGAGCTCGCGCTCGTCCGCCTGCTCCTCGACGCTTCCCAGCTCGCGCAGGCCGGCTGTCGGGTTGACCTCGTCGCCGTAGCTCATCGTCATCATCAGCATCGAGTTCTCGCGCGCACGCACGGACACCAGTCGCTCTTTGGAGCGCATCACCATGCGGCCGATCGCGACCTTGCCGGTGTCGCGCATCGCCTGTTGCAGCACACGGTAGGCGTGTGCGCCACCCGGCCCCGGCACCAGGTGGTAAGGGTGGTCGAAGTAGATCGGGTCGATCTCCTCGAGCTCGACGAAGTCCTCGACCTGGATCGTGCGCGTGAACAGGGGTTCCAGCGCCTCCAGCTCCGCGGCCTCGACCGGCACGTAGCGATCTGGCGCGATCTCGTAGCCCTTGACGATCTCACTCAGAGGGATCTCTTCGCCATCGAGCGCGCACACATGCTTTTGATGAATGCGACCGCTGTCGAGCGAGTGGATCTGATGGAAGCGCACCGTCTTGCGCGTCACCGCGCTGTACAGCTTCACCGGCATGCTGACCAGTCCAAAGCTGAGCGTCCCCATCCACATGGCTCTTGGCATCTAGATACATGTTGACTTCTGGAGAAGTTAATGTCAAGCGGGTTCGTCAGCGCCTGCGCGCAAGCGCATCAACGCCTGGCGGATCAGCCTCGAGACCTGCATCTGGGAGACACCGATCCGCTCGCCGATCTCCGCCTGGGTGAGGTCGGCGCCGAAGCGCAGCCCGAGCACCGTGCGCTCACGCTCGCTGATGCGCGCCAGCAGCGGCCCCAGCGTTGCGCGTTCCTCGGCATGCTGGAAGCCGACGTCCTCGCCGCCAAGGCTCTCGGCCATGCTTTCGCCCTCCTCCTCGCGAGCTCCGCGAGGGACATCAAGGGAACCGGCGCGGTAGGCGCCCATAGCCTCCAGCGCCTCGAGCACCTGCTCCTCTGAGACTTCGACCGCATGAGCGATCTCTGCCACCGACGGCGAACGGCGGCGGCCTCCGCTCAGGCGCGTGACCGTCTGGTCGACGCGAAGCGCAAGCTCCTGCAGGTCGCGCGGGACGCGTACCGACCAGGTTCGATCGCGGAAGTGACGCTTGAGCTCACCGAGGATCGTAGGGACCGCGTAGCTCGAGAACATCACCTCGCGAGAGCTGTCGAAACGGTCAACAGCCTTGATCAGGCCGATCGACGCCACCTGAACGAGATCGTCGATCGGCTCGTCGGTGTGCTGGTAGCGCCGGGCCAGTCGTCGGGCGAGCGGGAGATAGCGCTCGACCAGTGCCTGACGCGCAAGCGGATCGCCCTCGGCGCGCATGCGGTCGAACAGCTCGCCGTCCGCCAGCGAGGAGAGATCCGGCTGTGCTCCACCCTCGAGAGATGTCACTCTGTCGATCACGGTAGCCATCCGTTCTCCTCTGTCACCCTGCCATGCTCGATTGTATGGGGCAATCGGTTCTACCGAGGCTACCCCCTCAGCTCAGGCTTGCCAATGTGGTTTGACCGCGTACGCATGGTGTGGGTTTTCCCCCATGAGCACAGCCCGTCGCGACCGGGGCAGGTGAGGCATAGCTCTCGGTGTGGATCGTCGGAGACCGCGAAGCCACGCGCCCTCGCGGCCGCGAGCTCACCGCGCAGGCTCTCACGCAGGCGCTCGCGCTCGGCTCCGCTGAAGCGCGCGGACACCCAGCGGTCGGGACGCTCCAAGAACCAGTGCGCGACCTCAACCTCGCGCGCGCCGGCCTCGACTGCCGCCAGCGCGTAGATAAGTCGCTGGAAGCCGTAGTCGTGGCTCACGATCTGATCCAGGTCCTCTTCTCCCTGCAGGCGGTCGCTCTTGTAGTCGACGATCAGGGTGCTGCCGTCTGGCTGCTCGGCGATCAGGTCGACGAATCCGGTGACCAGCGGCTGCGAGGGGTGCTCGCTCTCAGCGGACTCCAGGGTGAACGTGAACGGGTGCTCGCGGCGCGAGGAGCGCACCCGCGCGAGCGCGGCCGCCGGTTCGGCCGCCAACGCGCCGGCCACGAGCGCGACGATCTCGCGCCGCTGCTCACCGCTGACGGTGACACTGAGCGTGCGCGCCACCCGCGCTACTGCCTCCTCGTCGGGTGCGACCGGACGGGCGAAGTCCACGACCTCGAGCAACGAATGGACGATCGTGCCGCGCAGCCGAGCGTCCAGCTCGCCGCGAGGCGTCTCGTGAACGACCGCTCGGCGCTCTGGCATGCGCAGAACGCGTTCGAGGTAGTAGCGATAACCGCAGCGCTCGAGCTCGGCCAGCGACGTGTAGCTGATCGTGCCGTCCGGATCGCCAAGCGGCGTCGCCGGCGCACGCGCAACGTTCTTCGGCGGAGGTGCCGCGGGGGCAAACGGCGCCGGTGGGCGCGAGACGGGCGCAGGCCGCTCGCGCGCAGGGTCCAGTTCCGTGGCCCGCGGCACATTTAGCAGGCAACGCACCTCCAAACCTTCGCCCGCGCGGACCGTCAACGGCCCGTCAGGACACGACTGGGCTTCGATCAAGGCCGACAGATCCGGGACGAGAGCGGGCGCGATCCAGGCGATCGGCGCAACGCCCTCGCGCGGCGCGGGCCAGCGCTCGAACGAGGCGACGCCGCTCAGCAGCAGGCGCTCCTGTGCGCGCGTGCAGGCGACGTAGAGGATCCGATCCTCCTCCTCTTCCTGTGCGGCCCGGCGCTCCTCGCACAGCTGCTCGTATGCCAGCGCCGCGCTCGCCTCCGTGCGCTCCAGGTCGAGCAGGCGCAGGCCCACACGCCCATTGGCCGCGTCGACCAGCAGGTCAGGCTGGCGCAGGTTGGGCTCGCGGCCCAGGTCGGCCACGCAGACGACCGGGAACTCCAAGCCCTTGGCCGCGTGGACGCTCATCAGGCACACAGCGTCGAGAGCCTCGCCGCGGGTCGCCTCCGGCTCGCGACCGCCGCGCGCGGTCTCAACGTGAGCTACGTGGTCAAGGAAGGCGCGAACGTCGCGGCCCTCCCCCGCTTCGAAGGCGCGCGCCAGGCGCAGCAGCTTGTGCACGGAAGCCAGCCGGCGCGTTCCCCAGTCCTGCGCGAGCACCCACTGCTCATAGCCGCTGGCGGCGATTGCGCGTGCGAGCAGCTCGGCGATCGGGTAGAGCGCAAGCTCGGCGCGTTGCGCCGCAAACAGATCGCCGAAGCGCACCATCCGATTGCGATCCTCCGAGCCGAGTAGCTGTTTCAGCTCGTCCGCGCGCTCCTCGATCGCCTGCCACACGGGCATGCCCGCCGCGCGCGCAAACGACGAGATCAGAGCGAGGCCGTCGCTGGACACGCCCGCCAGTGGCGACGCCAGCGCCGAATAGAGCGCCCGCTCGTCGAGCGGGTTGGCAAGGGCACTTAGCCAGGCCAGCAAGTCGCCGACCTGCTGTTGGCTCCAGAAGCCGCCGGCGGCGGCCGAGGTGGGCATGCCCGCTGCGCGCAGAGCCGCCTCGTAAACCGGTAGATCGCCAAGCGCACGCAGTAGCACGACGATCTCGCCGGGCCGCACGCCCTCCTGGGCGACCAGCTCGCCGACCCGATCCGCCAGCAGGCGTGCCTCAGCCTGGCGCCACGGCGTCGCATCCGGAAGGCCGGCCGGCAATCGATCCTCGGAACGCGACTCCCATCCGCGCTTGTCGGTCAGCAGCAGCTCAACGCTCGTCTCGCCCGAGGCAACTTCGCGCGTGGCGGCCAGCGGCGCGAAGCGCCGACCCATGCGCTCGGCAAAGATCCGCTGAACCGCGGCCAAGATCGGTGGGCGGCTGCGGAAGTTGCGCGTCAGCGCGAGGCTCGCCTCCTGGTCTGCCAGCCGCTCGTCGCGCTCGCGAAACAGCGCCACGTCGGCGTGACGGAAGCTGTAGATGGACTGCAGCTCGTCGCCGACCGTGAACAGGTTGTCGCGATCGAGCGCGGCCAGGATCTGCAGTTGGCGTTGATTGGAGTCCTGGAACTCGTCGACCATCAGCAGCTCAAAGCGCTGCGAGGACTCGGCGCGCAGGCCGCGGTGTTGGGCAAGCAGGTCGCGGGCCAACAGCTCGAGGTCGTCGAAGTCGAGTGCTCCACGAGCGCGCTTGCGTTCCGTATAGACCTCGCCGAAACGCGCAAGCAGCTCATCCAGCAACGCACAGGCGGCGATCGCCTGGCGCTGCTGGCCCGTCGCCTCCGGGTCGCCGAGCACAGCCGGAAGACGAGGATCGAGCTGGCCCTGGCTGCGCAGCTGGGCGTAGGCGCCAAGCACGGTTGCTCGCAACGAGTCGGCGCCGTAGGCGGCGACCAGATCGACGACCTGTTCGCGCTCGCCGTCCAGCAAGGCCGCCAGTGCGTCAGCGAAGGCGAGCGCCTGAAGACGACTGGCAAAGCCCTCCTCCAGGATTCGAAATGCCGGCTCGATGCCGGCCTGAAGGGGGTGGGCGCGCAGCAGGCGGGCGCAAAAGCCGTGGAAGGTGCTCACGAACGCCGCCTCGGCCAGACGCGCCGCCTCGCGCTGTCCCAGCTCCAGCAGGCGCGCGCGTACCCGCTCGCGCAGCTCGCCGGCCGCGCGCTCGGTGAAGGTGATCGCAAGGATCTTCGCGGGTGCTATCCCGTCCTCGACGACGGCGCGAGCGAAGCGCTCCACCAACACGGCGGTCTTGCCGCTGCCGGCGCCGGCAGCCAGCAACAGCGAGCCCTCACGGCGCGCGACAGCCCGCTCCTGCTCGTCGGTGAGCTCGCGCTCCGCGACGCTCGAGGCGTCGGTCAGGCCGTCCGGTCTGTCGTGGGCTGTGAGCGGCGGCGTCATCGCTCGCAACGGCAGATCGTCGGATAGGCGCAACCGCCGCCGTAGGCGCATGTGTCCGGCCGCGCCTGGAGCGCTCCCGACCTGGCTTGCACCGCCGCCGCGCGGGCCGCGGTTGCGCAGTCCTCGAGCAGGCGCTCGAACTCGTCGTGGCTGAGACGATCGGTGCGAACGCAGTCGAGCTCCACGCCCGCCTCGGCGTCGATTGCACCGCGCGGCGCGAGCTCTTTGCCCGCCAGCGGTTGGTAGAACCCGGCGGCCGTGCGCTTGCCGAGCGCGTTCTGGGCCGCGCGCATGTACAGCCCCACCTGCCAGGAACCGTCCTGCAGCCAGCGCGCGGCCGGCGGCGCAGCGCGGCCCTTGTAGTCGTAGACCACCGCCTCGCCGTCCTCGCCCACGTCGACTCGGTCGATGCGTCCGCGCACGAGCACCCCCTCGCCGAGATCCAGCGGTGGCGGGCTGGGCGGGTCGCAATCCTCGAAGCCGAACTCCAGCTCCAGGTAGGTCGGCTCCAACGAGGAGGAGTGCTCGGCGGCGGACTCCAGATAGCGCTCCAGGTCGGCGCGCAGACGCCGGCGAGCGCCGGGAGCGCGCTCGGGCGCGGTTGACAGCGGGTATTGCTCGTTGAGCTCCTCGAGCGCCTCGCGCAACGACTCCTTGGCCGCCGTAACGGAGGTGGGCGTGACCCGGGCGGAGCCGGTCCGCTCGCGCAGACGCTCGAGCGTCAGCTTCAGTGCGGCGTGCGCAAGCGAGCCGCGTGCGAGCGGCTCGGCGTCGGGGCCGAGCTCATCGCCGCCCAGCAGGCGCTCCACGAACCACTTGACGGGGCAGGCCTGCCACAACTCCAGCGAGGAGGCCGACCACATGCGCCGCTGACGCAACTCGGTCAGGACGCGCTCGTCTCGCAGCGGTTGGATGCTCTGCGGACCGCCGCCGACGTCGACAGCGGCGTCGGCGCTCCCGGCGATCGCGGCGCCGGTCTCGACCGGGATCGGCTCGAACAGGTCGCATACATCGTCCACGAACAGCGATCGCGGCCGCGGGGCGCCGTCTTCTCCTGCCGTGTGCCAGCTCAGGATCAGGCGCTCCCGCGGGCGCGAAACGAACGCGTAGAGCAGGTAGCGCTCGGCCGCCAGCGAGTCCGGCGAGGCGCGCAGCACCAGACCCGAAGCCTGCGCCAGCGCGCGCCGCTGCTCCTCGGCGACCAGTGGCGGCGACGGCGGGGCTGGGAACACTCCCTCCTGCATCCCGCACACGAACAGCGCCCGCACGCGGCGCGCACGCAGGCCGAGCGGGGCGACGACCGCGACCTGGCCGGGGCGCGGATCCTCGCCGGCGATGAAATCGAGACGCTCGAGCACCTCCAGCGTCTCGGACGGCTCACCCGAGCGCTCCGGTGAGAGGCGAGCCAGCTCGCGCAGTTGCTCGAGCGCACGGCGACCGGCCGCGAGCGCCGCCGCCTCGTCAAGCGCACGGTCTCCCACCAGCGCGGCCGCCCCCTGTCGCGGGGCCACGAACAGGCGCTCGAGCTCGGCCACGAGGACATCGGCCAACTCGGGCTCACCCCCCGCCACCGACTGGCCGATCCGGTCGAGGCGGTCAAGTGGCCAGCGCTCGGCCTCCCACAGGGCGCGAGCCTGGTCGGCGCGGATAGCGCCGGTGCGCAGCGCACGCGCCTCCAGCCAATCGGCCAGGCGAGGCTGCTCGAGCACGCCGGGGACACGCAACCAGGCCAGCAGATCGCCAAGCTCGCCCTTGCCGAGAGCGCAGCGCAGCGCGCCGAGCAGACCGCGGCCGACCGCGGTGTCCGCGAATGCCACGCGATGGCGCAGCGCGTACGGCACTCCCCGCGCCGAGAGCACTTCGGCGAGCAGCGGAGCGATCGCCTGCGGCGAGCGGTGCACGATCGCGATCTCCTGCGCCGCAACGCCCCCGTCCAGCAGCGAGCGCACCTCCCGGGCCACCAGCTCGAGCTCGCCGCGCGGCGAGTCGCCCTGCAACAGGCGCACCGCATCGCCGGCGGGGACCCGCTCGGGGGACTCGTCAAGCAGCGCGCGCTCGAGGTGATGCAGCGCCGCTCGCGACTTCGGCTCGTAGTGATCGGGACGCGCATCCCGATGGATGTGCTCCAAAGCCAACGGCTCCAGCCGCTGGAAGGCCGCGGCGCGGCCGGCGAACGCCACCCGACCGGGCTCGTAGGCAAGCGAGACGAACAGCTCGGCGCCGACGATGGCGCCGAGGGTCTCGATCGCGTCGAACTGCAGCTCGGTCAGATCGTCAAAGCCGTAAACGAGCACCGGCTGGGCGCCCCACAAAGCCGGCTTACGACGCAACCTGTCCAGCGCCGCGAGCCAGCGCAGCTCGCGGTCGCTGCGCCGCATCGCCGTAAGCGCCTCCTGGTAGCGCTCGTAGATCCTCGCCAACCACTCAAGCGTCGAGCGCTCGCCGGCGGGCAGGTCATCACGCCCGTTTGGCTTGCTTGCGTCTTTGCCAGAGCCGGTCAGACCAGCCCCGGACAATGCTTGATCGCCGGCCTGCTCGAACAGCGTCATCTGATCCGAGCGCTTCGCGCTCGCCGACGAGAACACACGCAGGGCGCCGCGCAGACGCGCCGGGGTGACCCGCTGAGACTCTAGATCGGCCACCGCGCCGGCCAGCGAGTGCGCGAGCCCCGGCCGCGCCCCGGCGATGCGAGCAAGCAGGCGCTCACGCGCCAACGAGCCGACCGCGGGCACGCCGACTGCGGCGCGCGCGACCACCTCGGCCAGCAGCCCATCGAAGCGCTCGACGCGCGCGCCCATCGTCAGGCCCCCCTCCGCCAACTCTCGCCGGTAGCGAGCCTGGTCGGCGCGGGTCGGCACGATCAGCAGCGGCTCCTCGCCACGCGCGACACGCGCGCGCAGCTCCCCCAGCAGAACGCTCGCCTTGCCCGAGTTGGCGGGGCCGGTGACCAGGTGAATCGGCACCGCTTCATCCTCGCGCACGAGGCCGACGCGCTTGACTGGCAGCTAGGCGGCCGTAGCCGCCACGGCCTCCTCGCCCCCGCTGCCCTCGGCCTCGGTCCCCGCCTCGGCCTCGCCCTCCGGCGGCTTGGCGCCCTCGCGCGCCCACGGCTCGTTGAACTCCGTGCGCCATTTGCCGTCCTCGTCCTGGGAGAGCGCCAAGTGGGCGCGGAAGGAGCGGCCGCTGCGGCCTTTGAAGCCCGAAACCGCCTTGGAGGTCTGGCCGGAGCGGATCAGCTCACGGGCGATCGCTATCGACAGCTGCTTGCCCGCCTTGCCCTTCCAGATCACAAAGCCGCAACCCGGGTCGTTGCGCGCCCAGCACGAGTAACCCTTGCGGTTCTCGACGATGTCGTGACCGCAGACCGGGCACGGGCCCAGGTTGGCACGCGGGATGCGCACGTCCTTCAGGCGCGCGTCGAGCTCTTTGACGGTCTCCTCGGCGAAGCCCGCGATGTCGGCCATGAACTGCTTGCGCGAGTCCTGGCCGTGCTCGATCCGCTCCAGGCGGTGCTCCCACTGACCGGTCATGTCGGGCGAGCTGAGGGGGTGCTCGCCGAGCAGGCGGATGACGCTGAGTCCCTTCTCGGTGCACACCAGCGCGCGCGCCTCGCGTTCGATGTAGCCGACCTGGATCAGGCGCTCGATGATGGCCGCGCGAGTGGCCGGGGTGCCGATGCCCGAGTCCTTCATCGCCTCGCGCAGCTCGTCGTCGTCGACCAGCTTGCCGGCGGTCTCCATCGCGCCCAGCAGCGAGGCGTCGGAGTAGCGGCGCGGCGGCTTCGTTTCCTTGCGTTCGCTTGCCACCTCGAGCGTTTGCACCTGCTCGTCCTTGGCAAGCTTCGGCAGCTGCTGGTCGGCGCCCTCGTCTTCCTCGGCGGCGGACTTCGCCTCGCTGGGCACCTGTCCATAGACGCCGCGCCAGCCGGGGACGAGCAGGAGCTTGCCGCGCGTCCTGAACACGCAGCCGCCGGCGCCTTCGCCGTCAGCCCCGGGGGCGCCCCCGGGGTAGATCGTCGTCTCCACGCGTGTGTTCTCGAACACCGCCTCCGGATGGAACACCGCCAGAAAACGGCGCACGACCATGTCGTAGACGCGTTTGTCGTCGTCGCCCATGCGATCGACGGCGTGCTCGGACTTGGTCGGGATGATCGCGTGGTGGTCGGTGACCTTCTCGTCGTTGACCACACGCTCGAGCGGGAGCGCATCAAGGCCCGTCACGTACCCAGCCGCCTTCGCGTACTCCTTCTGGCCGCCCAGCAGCTCGGCCGTCGGCTTGATCTCCTCGACCATGTCTTTGGTCAGGTAGCGCGAGTTGGTGCGCGGGTAGGTCAGGGCCTTGTGCTCCTCGTACAGGCGCTGCGCGGCCGCCAGTGTACGGCGGGCCGAGAAGCCGTGGCGCGTGTTGGCGTCGCGCTGCAAGCTCGTGAGGTCATACAGCATCGGCGCGCGCTCGCGCTGTTCCTTCTTATCCAGCTTGGTGATCGTGCCCGGCTTGCCCTGACAGGCCTCGACGATCGCCAGCGCCTCCTGCTCGCTGCCAAGGCGGGGCTTGGAGCCGAGGTGGAAGCGGCCTTCATACACGCGCCCGCCGTCCGCCCCGGCGCCATTGCCAACCGCGTCCGCGGAGTCCTTCAGCGGACCGGCGTCGAACGTCGCGTCGACCAGCCAGTATGGCTCGGGCACGAACGCCTTGATCTCCTCCTCGCGCCTCGCCACGATCGCCAGCGTCGGAGTCTGCACGCGACCGAGCGAGACGGCGCCGTCAAACGATGATTTCAGGCGGATCGTGGCGGCGCGGGTGGCGTTCATGCCGACGATCCAGTCGGCCTCCGAGCGCGAGCGGGCCGCCTGCTCGAGCAGCTCCATCTCGGCCGACGGACGCAGGCTGGCGAAGGCCGCCTTCATCGCCGCGTTCGTCATCGAGTTCAGCCACAGTCGCTGCACCGGCTTCTTAGCTTTGGCCTTCTCGAACAGGTAGGCGAAGATCAGCTCGCCCTCGCGGCCGGCGTCGCAGGCGTTGATCACCTCGGCCACGTCCTCGCGGCCCAACTGTGAAGTGACGACCGACATCTGCTTGCGCGAGCGCTCGTCGCGGACGACGAGCTTGAACTTGCTCGGCACGATCGGCAGGTCGGGCATCCGCCAGCGCTTGTACTTGGCATCGTATTCGTCGGGCTCGGCCAGCTGCACGAGGTGCCCGACAGCCCAGGTGATCACGTAGTCATCGGCCTCCAACCAGCCTTCCTGCTTGGCGAACGGGCCCGGCAGCACGCGCGCCAGGTCGCGCCCGACGGACGGCTTCTCGGCGATCACCAGGGTCTTGGACATTGCGCCAGCGTAGCGACCGGCCCCGGCACGAGGTCGCCGGCCGCGGCGGACGGCACGGAGCGAGCCCGGTCTGCGGCCCGCGCGGGCTACCCCCGCACGGGCCGTCAGCCGCCAATCGGCGTGCGCGGGTTCGTGCCCCAGAACAGCTGGGTGCCGAGCATGCCGATCAAGGTGACAAGCACCAGGTTGAGCACCATCGACTTCGCGGTGGCCTTGCCCACTCCCACCGGGCCGCCCGAGGCGGTGTAGCCGAAGTAACAGGCCACCAGCACGATCACGGTGGCCATGGTCATCGCCTTGGTCACGCTGTAGAGGAAGTCCTGCGGGTTCTGGTACTGCCAGAACACGAGCAGGTAGCCGCCTGAGGAGACCGCCGCGACCTGCTTGACCACCGCGATGTACGAAGCCAGGTAGGCGACACCCATGCCCGCGACGTACAGGAACGGCAGCACCATCCAGCCCGCCAGCAGGCGGGTCGCGCACAGGAAGGTCATCGAGTCGACGCCCATCACCTCCAGCGCGTCGATCTCGTCGTTGATGCGCATCGCGCCGATCTCCGCGACGATGCCGGTGCCGATCTTGGCAGCCATCATGTAGCCGAACGCGTACGGGATCGCCTCGCGCAGATCGCACCAGGCCGAGTAGATCCCCGCCACCGCGGGGGCGCCCTGCGCCTGGCCGAAGTAGGCGCCCTCGATCCCGCAGGCGCCAAGGCCGATGATGAACGACTGAATCCACAGGACCAGCGCCGAGGAAAGGATCAGGATGCCGGCCTGCCGCACCGCCTCGCCGAAGAAGTGCAGCACTCGCCCGCTCCAGACGTCCAGCAGCACGCGCACCGAGAACTGGCCGATGTCTCCGGTGGAGCCGAACCACTCGCGTGGACCGATGAAGGGCTCGTTCATCTGATCGTGAGGATGTTCGGGTGCGTGGCCAGCAGCACCTGGGTGAACACGTAGTTGAACGAGCCGAAAGCGATCAGCGATCCGACGACGGCCTGGTTGACGGCCTTGCCGACGCCCTCGGCGCCTCCGGAGGCCGTCATCCCGCGATAGCAGCAGATGATCGCGATCAGGGCGCCGAAGATCGTCGTCTTCAGCGTCGATCCCCACAGGTCCACCGTCGAGGTGTTCTCAAAGAAGGTCACCCAGAACGGGCCGAGTGGCTGGTGGTGGAGGACGGCCGCCAGCATGCCCCCGAACAGGCCGAACAGGATCGCGTAGATGTTGAACAGGCCGGTGGCGATCATCAGCGCCAGGAAGCGCGGAACAACCAGGTTCTTGACCGGGTCGACGCCGAGCACCTGCAGCGCGTCGAGCTCCTCACGAATCTTGCGTGCTCCCAGATCGGCCGTGATCGCCGTCCCGGCGGCACCGGCAATGACGGTCGCCGTGATCAGCGGGCCGATTTCGCGCACGGCGGCCAATACGAAGAAGCCGCCAAGGCGGTCCACGCTCCCCAGCACGCCGAGGATGTTCGCGGCCTGCAGACCGGGGGCGCCATAGGAGAGCGCAAAGGTCGTGATCAGCAGCGGCAACCAGCAGATTCGCAGGGTGAACAGGAACTGAGAAACGAACTCGCTGCCGTACAGGTACGGGGGTCGCAGCGCCGAGGAGATCGTCCTGGCTGTGAGCAGCATCATCTCGCCGGTCTCCTCCAGCGCGTTTCGCGCCGGCAAGGCCGCTCGCCCGATCGCTTTCCCGTCGATTTGTGCCATTGGCCTAGTGTACTAGCTAACTAGAACACTATGGGAATGGCACTTTCGGAACTAACATCGGATGCGATGACCATGGGCTCAGACGACGCGCTCGTCGACGTCGCGATCGACCGCGACGGCGAGGTGCCGATCGGCGTACAGCTTGCGTGGGCGCTGCGCGCCCGCATCGGCGACGGTCGACTCACCCCGGGCGAGCGGCTGCCGGGGCTGCGCGAACTGGCCGAGGCGCTTGGCATCAACGCCAACACCGCCCGCGCCGTCTACCAGCGACTCGAGCAGGAGGGACTGATCGACAGTCGCCAGGGGACGGGCACGTTCGTGGCGGGACCAGGGGGCGGACACTCCGCCGAAGCGGGCCAGATCGCGGCCGATGCGGCGCTACGAGCGCAGAGCACCGGCGTCGATCCCCGCGAGGTCGCGGCGGCTCTGTACGTCGCCGTGCCGGGCGCGAAGGCCGACGCCGCGCGCGTCGCGCCGGCCGCTGCCGTGAGCAGCGCCGGCGAGCGGCGCGGGGAGCTGCGGAGCCAGATCGCCGCCCTGGAGCAGACACTCTCGGAGATGCAGGCGCGCCAGCCGAGCCTGATACCGGCGGCGAGTGAGCCGCCGCGCCGCGCCGGGCCGCGACTGCTGAGCGTGGAAGACCTCGAAGAGATCCGCACCGAGCTGCTGCATCGGCTGGCCGAGGCCGAGCCGCTGCTGCAGGCCGCACGGGCGCAGCAGCGCGAAGACAGCGAGGCGCGCCGCGCCGAGATGGCGCGGACCGCTGCGGCCAACGCACGGGCGCGTACGAACGCCGAAGCGAAATCCGCCCGCAAAGACACCGGCGCCCGCAAAGACTCGGACGCCAAGAAGCCCGCCGGCAAGAGACCTGCAGGCACGCGCGCGACACGACGGCCCGGCCCCTCGACAGCCTGAGTCCAGCAGCGCTCAACGCACGCCCGGCCGGCACTGAACGTCGTTCAGCGCGCGCTCAGCCGGCGCTGCATTCCCCGGTCCCGACCATCCGCCCCGCCCCGGCGAGCACCTGAGCCACCGTGGCGTTGGCAACGCCATATCCGCCCGCGGGACCACGGCCGCTGGTCGACGCAAACACCGTCGTGAGCACCGCCCCGGACCTGTCCACGAGCGGTCCGCCCGAGTTTCCCGGGCGGACAAGGCCACGCAGCGGCGTGAGCAGACGCGAGACCGGGCCGTCGCCGTAAGCGTCGTCGGTGAGGATTCGCTGGGTGGTCCCGATCCGCGCGGCGCGCGCATCGAACGAGCCGTTCTCCGGATAGCCGAGCACCGCGCCCGCGCGTCCTGGCGGCGAACTCTGCGCCAACGCCAGCGAGGGCAGGTTCAAGCCCGGCACACGCAGCACCGCCACGTCATCGGTGGGGTCGAACGCGATCGCGTACGCCGACAGCTGCGGTTCGTGGCCGCCGGGCTCCACGCTGGTGTCGTGCTCACCGGCGACGACGTGAGCGTTGGTGAGCACTACGCCTGGGGCGGCGACCCAACCCGAGCCCTCGATCGCCAGACCGCAGGCGGTGCCGAGCACGCGCACGACACTTTGCGAAGCCGCCCGCACGCGCGGGTCGCGTGCGATCGCCGCCGGCGGCGGCGCGACATCTGGAAGCGGGCCGGTCACACGCGGCAGCGGGTCGAGGCTCGCCAGCACATTGAGGATGGGGCCGGTTGGAGGCAGTATCTGATTGAGCTCGCTGAGGATCGCCGAGCGCTGGATGTCGGCACGCAGATGTGGGTCGGGTCTGGCCTGCAGGGCGACCGCCGCCAGGATCCAGGCGATCGCCAGCCCGAGCACGGCGCTCAACGCCGCTCCGAACGCTCCGTCGAGCAGGCCGAGGCCAGGGAGCACGAGTGTCCGCCGCAGCCGCAGGCCGATCCCCTCGAAGCCGCTCGCGAGGATCGCGCCGGCCAGCAGCGCCCCGATCAGGCCGAACGCCGGCGCGTACTGCGAAGCAGAACCGCCAGAGAGCAGTAGAGGACCAAGCCTGGTTCCGATGAATGAACCAATGGCGAAACCTCCGAAAGAAAGCGCCGCGACGATGAAGCCGCGTCGGAAGCCGAACAGCGCCAAGAGAAACGCGAACACGACGATGAGCCAGTCGAGCCCAGTCACCTCTCATGTTCTACCGTCCCGGGCTGTGAACACGAGCCACAGCGACCGTCGCACGCGCATCCGCCGCGCGCGCGCCGTGATCGCTCTGGCCGCGGTCGCCTTCCTGATTGGGGCGATCGTCGGCGCCGGACACGGCGGCTCGCCGGCAGGGGGCGTCACCGAGCGCTTCGCCACCGCGTGGGCGCACAGCAACTACGCGGCTATGTACGCCGACGTGGACGACGCAACACACCGCCGGATCTCCGCGCACAACTTTGCCGAGGCCTACAAGCAGGCGGCGCGCACCGCCACCGAGACGGCGCTCGAGCTGCAAGGAAAGGCAAAGGCGCAGAGCGACGGCACGATCTCGCTGCCTGTCCTCGTCAGCACGCGCGTATGGGGCGAGCTCTCAGAGCAGCTGCGACTGCGGGCCGTGGCCGATCCCGACGGCGAGCACGTGCGCTGGTCGCACGCGCTGCTGTTCCCGGGGCTCACGGCCGGAGAGACCCTCAACCGTCAGACGCGACTACCGACCCGCGCATCGATCTTGGCGCGTGACGGCACCGTGCTGGCCGAAGGCGAAGCTACCGGCGCCGGGACGCGGAGCTCGCCCCTGGGTGCGGCTGCCGACGCGGCGATCGGCGAAGTCGGAGCGGTCCCTTCAGAGCGCGCGGCGCAACTGGAGGCCGAAGGCGTGCCCGACGACGCGATCGTCGGGGTCAGCGATCTGGAGCTCGCATTCGATTCGCGCCTGCGCGGCCGGCCGGGAGGCGAGCTGCTCGCCGG
>Ga0105240_10005366_pt1 | contig 19117 bp, 27 predicted proteins | sample KBSC54metaG_FD_80426 | JGI IMG/M metagenome (GOLD analysis project Ga0105240, IMG submission 80426) | Corn rhizosphere microbial communities from Kellogg Biological Station, Michigan, USA - KBS C5-4 metaG | ecosystem: Host-associated > Plants > Roots > Rhizosphere > Soil | place: Michigan, USA... | reverse complement strand
CGGACTTCATCGTGCCGGATTTGGTCTCGGTCTCGGTGGTGACCGTAATCTTCCAGCCAAGCAGGCCCAACGCGGCGGCAGAGTTTCGCGTTTCGATAGTAAGCTGCTGCATGATCCGCTTGATCGCGAACAGCCGAACTTTCTTGAAAGCCGTCTTCCAATACTCGAATTGGGCCATCCGCCCTGTTTCGGTGTCCTTGCGGTTCCGCTCGATCAAAAGGAGGGATTCGACTTCCTCTTTCTTTTTGGCATTGGCTGCGCGCTGTTCGGCGTAGGGATTTTTTTCATCGTTGATCGATTCAGCTTCGGCAACGAGCCGGTTAAGATCGCGGGTCTTATTGGATATGTTCGCGTTCAAGACGCTAAATTCTTGATTGAGGCGTGACTGCTTATCGAATTCGGTGCGCCATTCAGCCTCGCAGGTCGTAAGCGCCTCCTTGTGCTTTTTGCTATCGGCGAGCAGGTCGGTACATGCTTTTTCCAAAGTCTCGATCTGACCGGCGGCTTCGTCCAGATGTTCTTCTGCGAAACCTTCAGAGATTTCCTGACCGCAACGGGGGCATGTCGAATTGTCCACGTAGAAAGACGCCGACTTTTCGATCCGTTCAATTTCGGCTTCCTTGATTTCAAGATCGGTGTTGGCTCTATTCAAAAGATCGCGGTTGCGCTCGACATGTACGTACAGCTTATCGACGGTCAGACCATCTATAGCTTTTGAAACTCGCTTGTGGTCCTTTTCGAAGGCCGCGATCTCTTTTTCGATTAAATCGACCGCGTCTATAACCCGCGTTAACCGTTGCTCGCGGTCATCATCCCACAGGCTTTCTTGTTCGATCAGCGCGAAGTCATCGGAGAAGGCGCTAAGCTGACCTTCTAAACGTGCGATGGCGTTGTCGATACCCACAATTAGTTTCGCTTGTTCGGTGACGTGCTTTCCAGCTTGCTCCGATGCGTCGAGCCAGAAACCGGAGTCCATGACTTCGTCGATCAATTCCCCGCGCTTGGGAATATCCAGATCGATGAATAGCGGTACTGCTTGCCCGAAGATGACCGAATTCAGGAAACGCGGCTTAGAAAGGCCAAAAAGTTGATCGATCTCGAACTGCTCGACGAGCTTACCGTCCAGAAAGAGACGCTGTGGCGGTCCTTGCCGTTTGACCTTGACTTCCCGATCATCGATCAGGAATGCGCCTTCAACGAAACCGTCTTTATGCTCCCACGAAACAAGCTCGGTGATCAGCTTTCCTTTGACCGACGTGCCGTAGAGACAGAAGCACACCGCATCCCAGATCGAGCTTTTGCCGACCCCGTTCGCGCCGAGCGATGGCTCCGCATCGTTCTGGCCGCAAATTAGTTTAAGACCCTCGGTCTGGGAAAACTCGATAACCGTGTTTGCCGTGAATGACCGGAAGCCTTCAAGCTCCAGGGCTTTGAGGACGACGGTTTTCATTCTTTATTTTCTTGATTGAATATAAAAGCCGGTGATCCCGGTTTAACGTCGGGATGTAATTTCTCCACAAAAGCAAAAGATTTATCTTCGCATGCCTTAACGAAATCTGCGTCCGCGTTGTTATTGGATAAGCAGCCGTTTTCCCAGATTAGACGTTCTGTAGCAGACACTTCTTTAGCCGTGTCAGAAGTATACTCTAAACGAGCGGTTTGAACATCTTGAATTGACCCATGCCAGTTGCCTATAAGACAGTGCAATATTTCATGTGGCAGCGCCTCGTTATCATAAGATTCAACAAAAGCACCATCCGCTATATCCACGGACGCTCTTATGTAATTACCGGCCTGCATATAGATTTCACAAGGGTTCCTATCCATACGACTGAAAGCATACGTATTTTTATCCGGCTTAATCTTATTAAATTCCTCCGGAGATACAAAGTGTAGTATTATAGTGGTGGGCGTTATGCGTTGGTAGATATGGTTATATTGTTCGAATGTTGTCGGAACAAATTCAAGAGAGGACTTTATCGGGTTGTAGACATGGCTTGCTGTAAAAAATCCACTAGAGAAAGAGAGCAAGAATCCACATAAAATCCACGATAGTAACTTTATCATCCCCGAACCTCTTTCAGAATCATGGACCCGATATCCAGCATATCTTTGGATATACCCTCGCTCTCCGCGAAGTCCCGAAGAACCATATCGGGAGCCAGTTCCATATCACCGGTCGCGCTTGTGCGTGGCTGCGGTAGCACGACTTCCGTCCCGTCGACCGTGACGCCCTTAGCCTTCGCCCATTGCGCTATAGCGCGTTCTGCGTCGCCCAACGTCGCAAGGTCGCTGGCCTGGGTGCTGAACACGAGCCGGACCTGATCGCCCTTCCTGACTTCCAGGTCTTCAAGCTGATCGGGTGACGTGATTGCGTAAACTAGTTTACCGGGCGGCGTGAGGGTGATTTCTTCCGATATCTCGTATGTGTTTTCATCCAGCACGAGCATCCGGTTCGGGAATGTATCGCCGAATTTCACCGGGTGTGGGCATCCGATGTAGTGGATGCCTCGAATTACTTGATGGACGTGGGCATCGCCGCTGTAGCACTTGAACCCGCGTGGGAAGATCGGAAGCTTGCTACCGGTCAGGACCGTACCGTTCTCCGATACCGTATTGCTGACTGTCTGATGGATGAATGCGGCTTTGTATTTGCCGTAGTCGATGTCCGCCCATTCCTCAATGGGATTCGGTGAGAACGGTAGGAGCAGAAGCTTCTTGTTGTCGTCGATGAATGGCTCGTGAATATAGGCGATGCCGGGAATTTCGTTCAAGAAGTCGAAATAGTATGGACCGTTAACCGGTTTGTCATGGTTGCCCGCTAGGATTGTTACGAACCCCAGATCGGTCAGCTTTTGCAGCGCCGCGATCAGTCGATTGACCAGTTCGCCAGTAAAACGGTTTTTACGATCCGTCAAATCGCCGAGGATATAGAATTCGGTGATGCCACGCTTTTTCGCGGCAGCGTACATCTCGTCGAAAACCTTCCAGCGATATTCATTCTGCGGTAGATCGTCGATGTGGAAATCGGTTGCGAGTAGTAGGCCGGTCATGTGTTCGGGCACTCCTTGTATTCAAGCGCAACGGTGAAAGACACCCGGTCTCGAATGAATTCCTGGTCGTGCTTGCTTACTATCGGAGTGGAATAAACAAGCGATTTATAATCTTGATGCTCAATTATTACATTCGTGTATTGATGCTCATTAAGAAAACGGAGGATATCTTCAGCCCACCAACCGACTTTTGTACCGGCGATAAGCGCACCGAACTTTGCTTTTAGTGCGTCGTCAGAAAGTAGTTCAGGATCGAAATCCAGTTCTTTGACGAACGTACGGCGCAGAATAACTTGCTCACCCGCCTTATCCGCTTTAGCGCGCGTGGAGAAAACCGATAATGGCTCGGAAGTCCCGTATTGATCGCTGACTTCTTCCATCAGCACAAAGACAGTCGCCATTACCAACGTCTTTCTTTTCTGAACTTTTCTATTTGATCGTTGTAGTCGCCTTTAAAGGCGTGGTCAGGTTTCGTTATTCGAAGCTCGAAGCCACCATTTTCGACGTCGATCCGGATTTCATGATCGGCAACATAAGCCACGGTGCCAACCGTAGTCACTCCACGAACTGTGTGGATAAAGACTTGATCACCGCGTTTCATTCTTTCCGTCCTCTCGGAACCAGCGTCTTAGGAACCACAGGCTCGGCTTTGACGCCGGTCGATATCCTATACCCATATACTGCAAGCAGAGCCGCATCTGATCTGCCGTCATCTTTTTTGCGTGCAAAAAGTTCGGCTTGCTTCGGGAATAACTTCATCGCCAAGGCGCGGTTGGCATCCTTCCCTGCCTTGGGTGGAATACCGAGGTACCGTTGCCACTTTTGCGGCGCAACTTCCTCGATAGAGATTTCATGGGCTGCAATAGCCCCGAGTATGATCCCCGTCGAGCGTCCAAAAGAAAACGAGCTTGATACGCCTTGACCGGGCATGGACTGGACGCGCTCGACAAAGGCGGCTGTTACTCGGCGATCTTTGAAAAGACGTCCTACAGCATAATAATCGATTTCGTTCCGGTTTTTTCCGCCACGTGTAAGCGCCAGAACAGGCATATCGAAGATTTCGATTCTGTGTGCCTCTGGGTAGTAGAAGCAAATCGCACCCGACAAGCCGGGATCGGTTCCCGAGAATAAGCTCATTGCTTGCCGCCGAACCGGTCCATGACCTGTTTATCGAATGTAGCAGCCCAATCGTCCAGTTCTTTCTGAATGGCGTCCATGCGGGCGTAATCATCGGCGGTTGGTTCAGCCTCCGGATCGAGATTGTGCATGATCGATTCCATCAGGACGTTCGCGCCCGCGTAGAACGCCATTTTGCATTCGTCGAACTGGATTTGCGGCGCGTTCGCGTCCATGACCAGTCTACGGTATGCGTCCCATCCGGCGGCGATGCTGGGCGTTTTGATCGTGCGCATGAATAAATCCTTAAATTAGTTTATGTGCTTCCAGCGGAGAATCTTCCATTGCGAGGATAATTCCGCGTATCCGTCGCCGCATTTGTAGAACCAGCCGGGACCAAAGGCGGGCTGTTCTCCACCACCATCGCTATGCGCCCAATGAATAACCAGATACCCTGTATAGAAAGGATATTGGATGTGTGCGAGGATGTCTTCAGCCGTATGCGGGCCTTCTTCGCCGTGCCAAAGATCGTCCATTCTATTCGTACTTCCGCATTGGGGGTTCAAGCGCGTCCTCGATCTCCTGCCACCGCGCTCGTGTAACCCGCCGGATTTCCTCGGCGAGAATGCCCAAGGATTCACGGTCTTGGTTCTTGCGCGCAAGCAGGACTTCTTCGCGCAGTTCCTTCAGATCGGCTCCGAGCGAAACCCGACCGGTCCCTTCCTTCTTGAGCCAATCCAGGCACGACAGTTCGTCGTCGATGCCGTAGTTGAAATAGTATAGCATCTCAGCGCTCCGAAACGGATTGCCGAGCTTATTCTTCTTGTTCATCGCCTTGATCTTCATCCCGACGATGCGATCCGATCCTCCAGATACTTTCTGTTTGATCTTTTCCACGGCGCTGAGCCATAGGATTTGCGATGCATAGAAATCCAAGGCTTTGCCGCCCGATCTCTTGTGCTTTTCGCCGAACATGACGCCGATGTTATCCCGGATTTGGGATATGATCATCAGCGTGCAGCCGCTGCGTTCCATCCGGCTATTCAGTTTGCGGAACGCTTCGGAAATTAGTTTCGCTTTGGCGGTGCCGTAGCTACCTTCTCCGCGTTTCTTTTCCAATTCCGCGTCGTCGGATAGCGCGTCCATGGAATCGAGCACGTATAGCGACGGAACTTTCCCGGCGCGGCCAACTAAAAAGGTGTCCAGATCATCGCACCAGTCTTCGACGGTGCGGCTACCGTGGCGATCTTCTTCCTTACGGGCTTCATCGCCCGTAAACGAGATACCGTCAGGGAAACCCAGCGTGGCGGCGTAGTCGCGGTCAAAAGCCGCCTCGGCCTCGTTATACCGGACATCGTCCGCACTGAACATGCGGGCGAAATTGGTGCAGGCTTCGATAGCGAGTCCGGTCTTCGCCGTAGCCTTGTCGCCGACGATATTGATGAACCGGGATTTACCCCATCCACCACCGTTGATCAGATCGAGCAGCGTGCCGCCCGAAGGAAAGAATCTCGGATCGATTTGATGGATGACCGGTTTTCTCACTTCGAGCTTGGCACGCGGCATGATCTTTTACTTTCTTTTAACGGACGGACGTATCAGCGCTTCTTGAAACGCTCTTTGAGTATGTCGGCACGGCTTTTACCGCTCGGCGGTTCATCGGTCTTCGGATCGGATTCCGGTTGCCGACCGCCACGCGGCTCCAGCTTGCGGCGACCGACCGCTTCGGCCTCACCTGGATCATCATCCGTGTTACGGTCACGCTCGCGCCCGGTTCGGGTATCGCGACCGCCTTCGAACGGAGGATCATCCTCATTGTCGGGTTCGGGTTCCCGGCGTTCCGAATCGTCACGGTCGCGGCCACGGCTGGACTCGCGATCCCGCTCCCGTTCACGTCCCCGATCATCGTCTTCGCGATCACGCGACCTGCGTGGCCGTTCGTCCTTCTGCTGTTCGGACTGACCGCCCGTGAACAGGGCGTTGATTTCGTCATAGTCGCGAATGACCAGAAGATCGGGCAGCGGATTGTCGGCGATGAAATCCAGCCAGTCGACGTCCACTGATGAGGACCGGTGAGAAACCTGGATGCCTTTGTACTTGGTGAGCTTGCCTTCCCCTTCCTTATCGAAAAAGAGATCGTTGCCGTCATCCGGATCGTCGATGAAGAAATAAGACCCCGTGGTTTTGTCCTTGGAGCACTTGACGATATCCTGGCTCAAGCCGAACGGCATGGCCCAGATCATCGGACCCAGGTCTTCATCCTTACGGTCGATCAGCCACACGAGAACGCGCTGGCTGGCGCGATATTCCCGCAATTCCTCGTCGGAAGCGCCGGATCGCTCCAGCTTCTGGCGTTCTTCACAGACGGGGCACGGTTGCTTCGCCGTCTTGTACGGGCAGATGACCGAGGCTTTCTCAGGACCGACACCGTAGTGAACGAAGACGTCGAAGCCGTAATAATCGTTTTCCGGGTCTTCCCAGGTCGGCGGCAGGATGCGGATGTGGTTGTCGCCTTTCCGCACTTTGTAGGTCTTGAAGTCGTTCTTGATGAACGATTCGAAATCACCGCCGGAACGTTCCGACCGTTTTTCCAGGTTCTCCTGGGATGGGCGTCGATATTTAAAGGCCATATTACTGCTTTCCTTTCTTGAACTGCTTTATGGAGGCTAGAATACCAAGCGATCCGACTCTAAATATTGCATATACGCCCAGCAGAAAGAGCGGTATGCCGATGATGGCGGCGCTGAGCCATTTAAGCGTTTCGGGCATCAGTCCTCTCGATTCAACCGTGCGCGTGCCCGCTTCTGTTCGGCGAGTGCCGCACGTTCGTCGCGATTGATGGACGTCGGCGTAATGAACCCCGCCAACATCATGTCGGCGAATTTGAGAAGGGTGTAACGCTTCTCGTGCAGATTGCTCGCGAGCGCTGTAGCGACATCGGCATCATATTTGGTCTGTTCGACGTCACGTCGGGCATTTTGCACGTCCACCTCGGCGTTCAGTCGGGAACTGATCGAGGCTTCGGACGGTGCTTTGCCTTTCTCGTCAGTCGTCGATCTGAGCCGCTGAGCCGCTTCCGATTTGGCGATCTCATAGTCGTGGATAGCGGTCCGTTCTTCCTCCCGCAACGATGCGGCGAGTTCCGCAGCTTCTTGCATGAGCATGGGAAGCTCCATGATTTCTTCGTCGATGCGAAGCTGATCGAGCGGTAGGGAACGCTTAAGCCGTTCGTACTGACGTAGGTTATCCGGGTTCATAAACTAGTTTCCTTGGCTATCATAGGTTATATACTAGCGCGACGGGAGATGAAGCCGACCGGCTTGGTTTTGCGTAATTGAATGTCTGCAATATCCGAATTCGGACTATAGATATGTTCAATCCGAGGAACGTTATCTTGATCGTTAGTCTGCATTTGCAGTCGTCGGTCTATTGAAAATACGAGATTCATATCATCGGGTGCGCTGTATTCGGAAATGAACACGGTCGCTTTTTTACTAAGTATACGTGTCCATTCCCAAAAAGCGTCTGAATCGAACTCCGCGACACCTTTATATTCGGTTGTTCCGGCATAAGGAGGGTCACAATAAACGACCGCACCATCTGGAACAGAGAGAGAGTGATAATTCGAACAGCGCCAGTTTATCTTTTGAAATCCTTCTACTTTTCTCATTAAGGAATTCCGTGCTTTACGTGCATACGAGCTATCTGTAATGCCCTTAACATCCCGCGCGTAACCACCGAACCATTTACCACTGAAAGAACACCCGAAACCGACGAAGGCCGTCATAGGATCGGATAGATCGCGAATCTTGCTGTATTGTTGATACTCTTCTTCGGTCACGATTGCTGGGGGTACCCAACCATTCACAAGGGCACAATACATATTAATCAGCGCTTCATTCAAATCCGACCCTATCCTAATCGGATGGTGAATGCGGCATATAATCGACGCGCCACCGACGAAAGGTTCCACATACGCGGTTGCCTTGTCGACGAACGGCTGAAGATACCGTACGAGCGGAAAACTAATTTTTTCCTTGCCGCCGAGGTATTGCATAAATTAGTTTTCGCCGCCCCACAATATGCGGCCCACAGCGGCCACAAAGAACAGCTTGCGATCATACGTGCTTGCCGGGAACGTCAGCGCATCGAGAACACCCCACAACCGCCGCGCCTTCTTTTCATCGTTCTCGCGCATCAACGCGCCCATGATGTAGCGACCGGCCTGGATCGTGGCTTCCTCGAATTCGCTGTTGTCGATCTTTTCAAGCTGTTTGCGCACAGCCATCCAAGTCCCTTTGCCGTCGATCAGCAACCGAAACAAAGCGACCAGCGGTTCGGAAGCTTCGACCAGCGCGATGATGCGCATGGCTTCTTCCTTCGACGGTGCATCATGCACCGCTTGAAGAAGGGATAGGGCCTTACGCGGTTGCCCGGTCGCGCCGCGAATGACCAGCGTTACGACATCGGGATCGGGTTGCCACTCTTCCAGATCGCATATCGTTTCGACAAGCTCTTCGATCTCGGAATCTCGAAGCTGTTTCAACGCGACGTGGTAGCTACGCTGGACGATTGTATCGGGTAGCTTGCCCGGCGCGGTCGTGCAGAGCGCAAAATATAGGTGGGACGGCGGCTCTTCCAACGTCTTGAGAAGGGCGTCCATGCCTTTCCCGGAAATGCCGTGGGCTTCGTCGATGATAAACATCTTCCGCCCCGTGTCATTCTTGAGCGATTTGTACTGACCGGTGTCGATCAGATCGCGCATATCCTCGATGCTGGTCTTCGACGCCGCATCGTGCTCGATAATATCCGCACCCAGCTTGTCGGCCACGATGCGCGCAAGCGTGGTTTTGCCTGTACCGCTGGGACCACTGAACAGATAGGTATGGCTCTGCGTCCCGCCTTCCAGATGACGCTTGAGCGCGGAGACAATCTCCTTATGTCCGAAAACTTCTTCAAGCGAAGCTGGTCTGTACTTTGTGACGAGAGATTGCTTTTCCACGTGGGCTCCGAAACGGTGTTCAGTATCTATATACTAGCGCGACGGGAGATGAAGCCGACCGGCTTTGTTTTGCGTAGTTGGATGTCGGTGATGTCGTTGGGCGTGAACAGGCATTCTTCCCGTTCACGGGTATTTCCCTCTTTCGGATGCAGCCCTAAAAGCTTTGTTATGGAGAAGACTTTATTGATATCAGCGGGAGCTTCGTATTCAGAAACAAAGACAGTTGCTCGTTTTCCCAAATCGCGAACCCAATCCCAAAAAACAGGGTGGTTAAAGGAATCAACAGCTGTATATCCCGCTGTATTAATATAAGGCGGATCACAATACACAACGGCTTTATCGGGGATGTTGATTGTTTTATAATCACAAGCCGTCCAGATTATACCCGAGAATCCAGACTTCTTATCTAGCAAAGCATTGCGTGCGAGAGTTGCGTAGTTAGTTTGTTGTTTATCCTGTGCATAGCTACCAAACCACATCCCACCGTAAGAACAGCCGAACCCGGCAAATGCCGTAAGCGGATCAAGCATGTCTTTCTTCTGTTTCAATTCCAGCCACTCTCTCTCTCTGTCAAAACTGATGGCGGTTCCCATCCGTTCTGTAGAGCGGTGTAGAGCGTAATAAGTGCTTGGTTTGAATCGGAGCCGTATCGAATAGGGTGGTGGACGCGGCATATCACCGAGGCACCACCAACAAAAGGCTCAACGTAGGCAGTTGCCTTATCTACGAATGGTTGCAGATATCGCGTAAGCGGTCGACTGATCCGCGTTTTTCCGCCGAGATATTTCATTTTCTGCCCAGCAAACGGGATATCAAACCGACCGGCTTTACCACCCGAGATTCTTGCTTTTTGCTGGGACCATCGTAATCACCGGGTCGATCCAGCGCCTTCCGGCACGGCGGAATCCAAATTAGTTGAGATGGTGGCGCAGGACGCGCTTTGATCCACACGAGCCAGCAGTACGCCGTAGCCGATACGGCCTCATCGTCCAAGCGTCCTTTGACAATTGGAACACGCTCGACGAATTGGGCAAAGTATGTTGGTGGTGTCTTTGAAAAAATCCCGGAATAACGGTTGATCCCTTCCACAAAAGCCGTTCGAGTAAAAAGAGCTATCCCAATTTTAGCTACGGATAAGGCGTTTATGCAAAATTCCGCTGCTAAGTTGAAGGGTGGATTTGTAATTACCCAGTCAAAGGATTCGGGTGCATTAGGATCATTTACAAAATCACGAATGGTGTCTTGTCCATAAATAAACGCGTCGGCGCTTGTTACTTCCGCAAAATATTCGTTTAGTGGACGGGACATGAATCCATAACCACAGGCGGGTTCAAGAACAGATTGCTGCCCGACCGGAATTTCATTCTTGAGCAATACATGCTCAATCAGAGCACGTGTGGCCCAAAGAGGTGTTGGGTAAAAGTCGGTGCTATCTGGAGCTTCCTTACGCTGCTGCATAACAGCCGAGGACGTGTTCCCTTTAGTACGGGAAATTAGTTTAGCGCGTGTCATCGGCGCACATAATCCCCCTTGATTACCGCGATTTCTTCCAGATGCGCCCAGTCATAGCCCATCTGCACTTCAACCGTCAACGGAACGATCTGCCAAGGAAAGCGCACTTTGGTCATGGATTCAGCGATAATCTTAACACACCGCTCGATTTCGTCGTCTTCATCACGAACGAAGAACCCGAGATCGTCATGGATGTTGATACGGGGATGAATGGCCCAATCACCAGTCTCTCGGGCATAAGCGGATAGCTCATTCTGAGCATCGATCACAAGATCAGCCGCTGTGGCTTGAATCGGTGTGTTGATGATCTTGTTCCCGTCAAGCGTGCCATAACGCACACGGTCCGTCAGCGTACGGGCAGAAGCCGTTTCCTTATATTCGATCCGCTGGCGTTTGACCCACTCATAGGCTCCTTTGTATCTGCCCCAGAACGAGTCGACGAACTGCTTAGTCAAGCTGAGTGGGATGCCGGTACGGTCGGCGCAGGTTTCGGGAATAGCGCCATAGAAGGTGGCGAAAACGAAATCGCCTTTGATGATGTTTCGACCTTCCTTCATGATCTTTTTTTCTTCGGTCTGGCCGGTCTTGTCCATCAGGCGGTCAACGTAATCCGGGTACTCACCTAGAATATGTGTCAGCCAAAAGGTGTGAATATCCTCGTCCGCTATGATCGAACTACAGAGCATCGCGTCCTTGGTGATCATAGCGTACACTCGCGCTTCTAGCTGGCCCATATCACAGGCCAGCCAAACGTAGCCGGGCGGGGGCTTGATCATGCTGCGGAGTTCTTTGTGCTGCCTCTTAGGGAAATTCTGGATATTCGGCTGCGAGGAAGAGTGCCGCAGTGTGGCGGTGAACATCGTTCCGTACGTTGGATGCAGCAAGCCATCGACGAACAGCAGCGGCATCTCCAAGACTGGATCGATATAAGTTCCTTCCAGCTTCTTTGCTTCGCGCCGACCGAGAACGTAGTCAATCAGCGGATTTTCACCAGCAAGCGGGGTGAGCACGGCGTCCGTCGTTGAGTAGACTTGTTTCTTGCTCCCCTCCTTTTCCGATCCCTCGGTTTTGGGCAGCACAAGATTTCCATATTCGACGAGTGCGATGCCAACCTGTTCTGGGGCATCAATATTGAACTCTTGCTGACGCTCGCGTTCAAACGTTTTGACTTCGTAGAGCTTACGAGCTTTTTGCAGGAAGTCTTCAGCAATATCACCCCATTGTTTTTTGAACGCCAGCGCCCGTTCGCGGTCGGTTGGGAGACCGAGAAGTTCCATTTCGGTTGTTGACCGGACTGCACCGAGAATGTGTTCGTAATTGTATGCGTCGACTTTGTCTTTCAGCTTCTTAACGATCTTGACGCATCCCCAGGCATCCAAGCCGTTATATGGAAGCACGTCCGAGAGCGGATAGTTGATCAGGTTTTTGGTGTCCAGATCACTTAGCTTCTTGATGTTTACGCCGAGATGGATACGGGAGACGATAGCCAGCGCGAGCAGGGTTTCCCGCTCGTGGTAGATGCGAGCGCAAGCCATCGAGTCTTCGTAGCGCGCAACGTCGTAGTCTTCGTCGAACTCCCGACCATGGAATAAGAGCCATAGAAGCTCGAATGCCGCGTTGTGCGCGGCCCACGGGCGCGTTGCGCAGACCCGCAGCAGGAATTCCATACCCCACTCGTTTGGCGCTTCCGGATGGCCTATAGGGAATGCGAAGGTTGTGTCACCGTCCGAGATCGCGGCGGTAAGTAGCAGCGACCCTTTCTGGTAGACCCGCAGCATGTGGGTTTCGATGTCGACGCCGAGCAATCCTTTGCACCGAGCTAGAAGTTCCTCGGCTTCTTCCTCGGTGTAAACGCAATGAACATCCTCCAGCTTGGGATGCTCGATAACCGGAGGCTTCCATTTATCAACTAGTTTAAAGAACCGCTTTATATCGGCCTGGAAGGATGGATACTGGATCGCGTTTTCCGGTCCGCTCTTGTTATGGAGCAAGAAGCTAGGGTGGTAGATCGGGAAACCCCACAGCGGGCGACCGTTCATCTCGATGGGAAAGCGGACTCCGGCGATATCGCTTATAAAGGCTTCGTTCGGCTCGATCCATTTAGACAACGGAATCGATCCGACTATCAGAATGGCTTTGAATTTGCGTTCGGTCATATCCTCTTCGAGATGGACCGAGCAGCAATGGATTTCCTGTGCCGTGGGATTCCGATTGTTCGGTGGGCGGCAGCGCACAGCATTCGACCACGCTAAACGGTCGTTGTGTCGGCTCGATATGTGCTGGCGCAGGAACTTGCCGGACTTGCCGACGAAAGGTTCCCCCTTAAGGTCTTCGTCTTCGCCCGGCGCTTCGCCGAGGATTAGGATGTCCGCGTCCTTCGGACCGTGCATCGGCATACGCGGCGACGTTAGTGTCGGCCACGTTGCCTTGAGTGGACAATGCTCACAGCCGCGAAGCTCCGGATCGAACGACGCGGCTGCTTTTTTAGGACCGAGGCGCTTTGGTTTTTCCGAAACCCGTTTTGCTTCGGCTTCGGTTAGGAAGAAACCCATTCAGAGTTTTTTCTCTGCCAGAATGAACCCGGCATAAAAACAAGCCCAAAGCTGCCCTATATTCGCCTGCCCGGCCCACTTCAACGTATTGCTGAATTCCTCGGTCTTCTTGAATTCTTTCCAAGCTTTTGAAACTGGTGCTTCCTTGGGAACAGGCTGTGAATTGAGAGACATGCGGCAACTCCTGAAAGTCTTATACTAAACGTTAATCCGGTTTCTTGCCGCTGATCACGAACAGGAATTCGTTTTCGCCCGAAAGGACGAGGGCGTCGTCTTCGGCGTGATCGAATACGAGGTGGGTGGCGAAGCTTAACGCCTTGGACATACGCTTGGCTTCGACGACGATAGGAGCCACGGAAATATCCGAACCGCCTTCCACGATGTAGTATTCTTCGCTGGAATTCTTCCCACTTTCGAACGCGAGCCGTGCTTGCCCGTTCTCGATGGAGATTGCCACAAACGGGCTGTTACCATCCGTGCTCAAGGCTTCGGCCCGCTTAATGAAGGTGGAAATCGTATCGTGGTCCAGCAACGCAGTGGTTTCCCACGGGCCAGTGAAGTTTTCCGCCAGTTCCTTGACGTCGTGCTTCGGGGGACTAATCTGGTTCAAGACGAGCCGGGTTGTTTCGGTGTTGCAGTAGACAACCTTTTCGTCGAACGCTAGCAAAGCACCGCCTTCGTTCGCGATAAGACCCAGCATCGTTATGGCTTCCGGGGACAAAGCACACCGCTCGACCGACCCCGGTAGTGTATCGCCGAGCCGGGCACTGGAGACGGTGGGATCATCCGAACCGTAGATGTACAGTCCGTCATCCGTGTTGGCGATCACCGCGCCGAACAGCCCGGCGGATAGAAGATGCGCGCCGCCAGCCGACAGGCTTCCACGGATCAGGGCCTCCGAGAAACCTTCTTCCAGTTCATCGTCCGGTTCGATTTCGTCGGGCAGTTCGGGAATTTCGATGTTGTCGCCCATGAGGGCAAGCTGTCCTTTGGCGTGCCCGCACTCCCAAACTAGTTTAGTATCCTTGACGGATAGCTCCAGTTCGGCGTTGGGCAGGGACTTGATGACCGACAGGAATTCTTCGCCGTCGATGTTGATGTCACGGCCAAGGTTCAGGTCGACTTCGATCTCCATGATGCCGAATGGCGCATTGCCGCGAACATAGTCGTTTGTGAGCATGAGCGCACGATAGCTCGCCACCATCGCTTTCTTGTCGACCATTTTCTGGAACGGGGCGAGAAGCTTGAAGAGTTCTGCTGCTTTCACGGGGTGTATTCCTTAGAAGCGGGTGGGTGCGGGTTTTTCGGTGGGACCACGTTCTTGCCCGGCACTCATAGTGGTAAAGGGCTGTGGATATATGACCGGCGCTTTGCCGATCTTGGTGAGGCGTTTTGCGTCGAACCACTGGCTGTCGGGGATTTTACCATCTTTGTCCACCGAGGGCTTCAGAACGACTTGGACGCGCCCATAGAGACCGAAGCTGATCGAGGCGACCACACCTTCAAACCCTGTGACTTTGTCCTTTGCCCGGTAGCCGAGTAAATCCATATATTCTTGCATTCAGACCAGTTCCTTTTCGATGGCGAACGATTCGCTTATGAGGATCGATGTTTCGTCGCTGGAGATTTCGATAGCGGCTTTCGGAAGCCACGCCTTGCCGACCGGCGTTTCGAACAGAATAGCCTTGTCGGTTTCGTGGAGGATTTCGCCTTCAAGGTCGATCAGCTTAGACACGCCCAACCTCCCGATTTGCCGCTTCTATTGCGCTGTGTAGATGAACAAACGTTCCGAGACTTATTTCACCGCCCATCGGGGACCATTGAATCAAATCCCATTTACGTTCTTTGCGATCAGGATTGAAATGTAACCGGTAGGAAAATCCAACCCCATCGACATCCTTCCACCAGCGCATACTCGTAACTTCTGCGCCTATATCGGCGAGTTCGCTGACGGTCAGAACCTTGTCGTAAAGCGCCATAAATTAATTTCCGGGAACCACAATCGCCGTTAACCGTTTCAACGACGTTCCTGGATAGACTATACTACGGCAATATCGTCCATGCTGAATTCAACCTCAACTTCGCGTCCCATAATTGCGAACATGAGCCGGATACGATCTTCTTTTTTCCAGCGGACGAGCGCTTCCTGATCGGCAAGAGCACCCTTGGTTACGCGGACCCGAGTTCCGATATCGATTTCCTGACCGAGCCATCTGTCGGCGGAAATTATCCGGCGAGAAATACTTTCCATAAACGCGGTCGGCATGACATGGGGAATAGTGTAGTCACCTACTTTTCGGGTCATCACCCGGTGGATGCCGTACGTGTTATTCAGCGGCATCCATGGCTGATCTTCGAGAAGCTTAACGAAAAGATACCCCGGAAATAGCGGGCGCAGGATTTTCTTTGTTTTCGTTTTCTCGAAGTAGAACGGGAAGAAAGATTCATACTTCTGGTTATTCAAATGCCGTAGAGCTTGGGACTCAAGCAAGGGGCGTGTTTGGGCACATATCCAGGCTGATTCAGTTTCCACTTATCAACTCCACAAACTAATTTGATCGAGCAAGAAAGCGGGGTGTCTAACACAAGTACAAATTAATTTCAAACGAATTTTACTTGGTTTGTTTTTCCCTCGCGCGTGCGCACGTGAAGGAATATATAAAAATATAAAATATATACCCCCCTAAAGGGGGTTATTTTTATATAAATTTTTCAAATTAGTTTTTTAAGGAACAAAAATTACCTCTCACTGTTCCTGCGTTGAAACCGTTCAGCGCTATTGAACAAAAAAGAACGGTAGGGTATATAGGAGTTGGAGGTTAGAAGGAATTTGGATCATGGTTGAGACCGTTTTAAACCTTGAAAGTCTGTACGATCAGATCAGGAACTTGAGTCCGTCTGATCGGGACCAGTTGCTATCGAATATCCAACACGACAGCAAAAAGGAAACAACGTCCTCGGCTATGAACACCGACGAGGTGATCGTGTTCACGGCGCTGATGGATGCCTGCCGGTCGAACATGCCTTATTCCCGGTTGTTCGAAACCTACGGTCGGAAGCATTTCGACGATAAAGTCCACATCGTTCTCGGCTTCATCGAATCCTATCGGAAGCTATTGCGTCGGCCCCAGGTTCAGGGTCTGGCAACGATGTGCTTGAAGTGCCTCGTCAAGCATATGCAGTCTCGTGAGATTCCGGTGACCGTGAAAACCGTTCTCGACTCTCTCGAACTGATGCCGCATGCCGTGAACAAAGCCTATCCAGGCTATGCGGATGCGGGCATGCTTCACCGGCTCGTTGACGCCCGCCGCGCCGCGTAAAAAAGTTCTGCTAGACATAGCTAATCGGCTCGGTGTATACTCCCTGTGACCACGGCGGAATTTACCGTGCGTGGAACCACAAGGAGTGTTTTCTATGGATATCGATACCCCCACCACGCCTGCGCCCTTCGTCCACAAGCTGGACATCCACAACACGAACGTGGCGGTCACCGCCGTCAAGTTCGAAGCGGAAGAACTGGGTCGCATTCCCGACAACCTCGCCCGCATGGCCGAAACGATCATCATGCTATGTCGCGCAAACGGCGACATAGCATGGTTGGCCGATATGGTCCACGAAGCGGAACGCGACGGAGAGGCCGGAACAGTGTGGGGCGAACATACTGCCCGCACATGGCTCGGCGACAACATCTAAAAAAGCGGTTGCCTTTTTAGGTAAACGAGTTTAAGCTCGTGTGACGGTTCGGCCTTAGCGGTACCCACTCCGTACTTTTCCGATTAAAGGGCGTGACATGCCGCCGTCGTGAGTTTTGTAGTCAATGGGCAGCTTGCCCGCTTCGATAAGGAGAGGACTTATGAAAAAGAAAACCGACTACTCCCAGGTCAACGATCCGTGGCTGTCTGTGCCGGGTGGTGTTACTACCAAACCCGATGCACAAGAAGCGGTCAGCGCGGCTAAACGCCTTTACCGCAAGGCGATGGGAAAGCCGTTTCGCGGCACTTTCAAAATAACTTCCGGCAATCGGTATAACTGGATTCGCCGGAACGTATTCAGCGTCAATCCTGGGGGGCATCATTTCGGAGCGTGGCGCGATCTCGTCCATGATATCAGCCACTACGCCCATCAACGTCTCCATCCAGATTCTCCGGCCCACGGTTCTATTCACCGCACGCTCGAACGCGAACTCGCGATCTACGTGATCGAGTCTGGTTGGCTGACCGGAAAACTAAAATCCAAGGCCGTGCCGAAAGCCAAACCGACCGGCGACCAGAAGCGTCTACTCGAAGGTGCGCGGATCGCGGAACGCATCAAAAGTTGGGAGGCGAAGGAACGCCGCGCCCAGAACGCTTTGAAGAAGCTGCGCAAGACTCCCGCTTATAAAACCTTCCTTGCGCAGAAAGGGACCTGAGTTATGCCCAACATCCCCCCTGCCGTTCAGCGCGGCCACCTATTCCAAACCGCCCGGCGCGCACTTAATCAGTCACCGAAGAACATCGCCGCCGTGCTTGGTGTTGCCTCGGACCGCACCATTCGGCGCTGGGAAGGCAACAAGCTCGATATTCCTCCGTACGTCTGGGTGGTGCTGCTTACCGCCCTTGACGAAAACGGAGAGCGAAAGCTCGCCGAGGATATCGCCACCGAACTAAACAAAAATTAGTTTAGCTATGAAAACGCATAGGAAGAATCCAATAGCTACGGGGCGCGTTTGTGCTATTTGCCAGAAACGGGCTTCGCCGCGTCGGCATGAACGCAGCACGCAACCCTATGGAGCTTTGCTTAGTTTGTACGGCATAGACTCACGGAAGAATGACAAGGCACATCTGGAATGTGTCCAGGCTCTTAAAGCCAAGTCGCCGCATACATGATCCACTGGCGCAACCTCTTGAGCGAACTCCGGGTGGAATGGTCGGACCGTGGTGCCAACCGTTCCGCCGGAGAAATCACGATCAAGTGCCCGATGTGTGGGCACCTCGATCCATCGCGGCATATGGCGATCAACGAGTCGACCGGCGCGTACTACTGTTTCCGCAACCCGCAGAAGCATTCGGGTAAGTCGGCTACCTTTCTTCTTGCGCGCCTGAACGTTCCGGCTTCGGCAATAGCTCGCCTGATTACGGCGCATTCGACCGGCGAAATCGCCCAGCAGGTTCAGAAGGTTTATAGCCCGGCGAATTGGGATAGGTACGAACCGGCGGTCAAGAGTCCGGAAATCCTTGGGTACCTCAAAGATCGTGGCTTTTCCGAACCATCCGTGCTCGCCCAGCGGTTCGATATGCGATATGCCCCGAACGGCAAGTACGCTAAGCGCGTGCTTCTGCCCATCGAGCAGGATGGCAAGATCGGCTTTACAGGCCGCGCGATCCTCCCAAGCATGACGCCTAAGTATCTTACCCACGAGTCGGTTCAGACTGCTATTTACGTGCCGTGGGAATCTGTCCACGGGGTTACGGTTGCCGCCGTTCTAGGTCTGGCTTTCCCTCCGGCCCGCATTAAAAAACTAGTTGATCTTGCTCAGCGCACAACTAATTTAGTGCTTGTAGAAGGCCCATTCGACGCTGTTAAAGTTGCTTGGTCAGTAAAAGACCTTGTAATTTCTCGTGGGAATAGTATCCTGATAGGGCTCGATTCCGATCAACCGGTATCGACGGTCTACGATGTTATCAATGAATTAGCGCAATACTTGGGGCGCGCTCGGATTGTGCGGGCACAACTACCGCCGACCGTTAAAGACCCTGGTGAATTGGGAGTGGCAGAATGCAGAACGTGGATCAGTTCATACCTGAATGGGTAGGTGTGTTCGAGGGATGGGCGAAGGGGTTCGTTTTTAAGAACGCATGGCGCGTTTCCAATACCATGGATAGGAAGGAAGCGCTGCAAGAGTG
>Ga0105240_10005363_pt1 | contig 19127 bp, 15 predicted proteins | sample KBSC54metaG_FD_80426 | JGI IMG/M metagenome (GOLD analysis project Ga0105240, IMG submission 80426) | Corn rhizosphere microbial communities from Kellogg Biological Station, Michigan, USA - KBS C5-4 metaG | ecosystem: Host-associated > Plants > Roots > Rhizosphere > Soil | place: Michigan, USA... | reverse complement strand
TGAGATACCCGGCCGGGGCAGCCGGACTAACCGGCGGGGCGCCAGGAGGCGCCCCGCCGTCCTGCGATCAATCGAGCTTGTACTCCACCTGCAGCGAGATCTCGCGGCCGTTGTAGTTGGCGCCCTGCAGCGTCGGGATGAACTCGAAGCCGCCCGCGTAGTACGGGATGCTGCCGACCTTGTCGAACAGATTGGTGACGGTCAGGCCGAGACGCAGCTTCTCGTCGAAGCGGTAACCCACGGTGCTGCTGAAGGTCACCCACGGCGAGGTGTAGGCGTGATAGACCGTGCAGGCCGGATCGCCCAGCGACGGCGTGATGCCGTTCGGCAGCACTTCGCAACCGCCGTAGTGCGGTGCGCGCACGCCGCCCTGGCGCTCGCCGTACAGGGTCACGTCCCACGGGCCATCCAGCCAGTTCAAGGTGGCGCGGGTGCGCGTGGCGACGCGGTCGTAGCGGGTGTTGAGCAGCGGATCGCTGGCGTACTTGCGCAGCTTGTACGAGAGGTTGTCGGTCCAGTCCAGCGAGAAGTTGAACGCGCCCCAGTTCTGCGTCTTCCAGCGATAGGTGACGTTGGCATCCACGCCGCTGACGTACAGCTTGTTCTGGTTGATCGGGCCGGTGTAGACGGCGGTGATATTGCCCTGCCCGTCGCGGATCACGTTGGCGATGATCTGCTTGCAGTACTCCGAGCCCTGCGGATGCAAGGTGTACGGCGCGCCGCCCACCTGCAGGCCGGTACGGCAGCCGGCCTCGTCCTTCAGCACGTCATCCTCGCCGACGTTGTCGATGGCATTGTCGATGCCCATGTGCCAGTAGTCGGCCGACACCGACAGACCCTCGACCCAGTTGACGTCCCACACGAAACCGTAGGTCCAGGCATGGCCTTCTTCCGGCAGCAGGTTCTGGCCGCCGGCGGCATGCAAGGTGTAATACGTGGTGTGCTGGATCGCCGGACAGACCGCCTGGTTGGCGGCGATGCACTGGTAGTAGTCGGAGTAGATGCCCTTGGTCGACAGCGAGTCCTGCTTGTACAGGTACTGCATGTCCGGCGCGTGGAAGTTGGTGCCGTAGGTGCCGCGCAGCAGCAGGCCCTGCAGCGGACGCCACTCGATCGCGGTGCCCCAGGTGCGGGCGATATCCGCGCTGCTGGCATCACGGTACTTGTCCAGGCGGCCGGACAGGCTCCAGGTCAACGTATCGGCCAGCGGAATGCGGAACTCCGTGCCCGCCGAGAAGCGCATGCGGGTGCCGCCGCCGGCGTTGTAGTCCTGGAAGGGATCGCCGAAGGTGGTGGTGTTGCCGCGTGCATCCGGGGTCAGCCGGTAGCCCTGGTGGTTGGCTTCCAGCACGCCGGCGAAGCCGACCGGGCCGGCCCAGGTGTTGAACAGATCGCCGGTCAGGTTCAGCGAGGCCTGGTCCATCCACGATACGGCGGTGTTCTGGCCGCTCACCGCGAAGGTGCGGTAATCGGCGGTGGAGATCGGATTCCAGTAGCGCTGCTGATTGATCGAGTAGACCGGATAATCCGTGCCGCCGACATTGGTGGTGCCCAGCTGCGGCCCGAAGAAGTAATTGAACATCCCCTGTTCGTTCAGGCCGGTATAGCTCTCGCGCACGATGTACTTGGCGTGGCCGAGATTGAAATCCCAATTGAAACGGTTGTCGAACAGCGTGCCGCGCAGGCCGGTGTGGATATCCCAGTTCTTCTCGTCGTCGTGGGTATTGCCGTAGCCGCCCATTTCAGCCGGCGTGAGCTGGCGGAAATAGTTGGTGATCACCTGGCCCGAACCCTGGTCGTAGAACGAACCGGGAATGCCGCCCATCGGATACAGGAACGGCAGCTGCGTATTGGACACGCCATGGGTTTCCCAGTAGCCCACCGAACCGTAGGCCTGCAGGCCGCCACCGAAATCGTAGGAGCCGGCGATGAAGGCGTCGCGGTCGTCGCGGCCCGGGGTCAGCACCCAGTTGCCGAACAGATCGTTCTGCGCGCAGTAGCTGCCGCCGTCGGTGATGTTGGTGGGATCGACCGTGTTGCCGTTGGTCGCCACCGTCTGCTTGTGGTACTGGCTGAAGTTGTTCTTGAAGCCGCGCTGGTTACAGGCGCCCGCCGGCGGCGTGATGTAGTTGCCGTTGGCGTCGGCCAGCATCAGGCCGGTGTAGCGCGGATAGCCGAACATGCGCGCGTTCTGGTCCCAGGCGCCATAGCCGGCGTCGGCATCCGAATCGGTCCAGCGGCGGTCACGGCCCCACAGCGGCGTGCGATGGCTGCGCTGCAGGTTGTACACGACGTTCCAGTTGTCGCCCGAACGGCCGCCGACGAAGTTGATATCGCCGAAATCGCGGCCGCCACGGGTGGAGGTGCCCAGCTGCACCTTGATGTCGTCGCCCTGGTAGTTCTTCTTCAGGATGATGTTGACCACGCCGGCGATGGCATCGGAACCGTAGATCGCCGAGGCTCCCGTCGCCAGGATCTCGATGCGGTCGATCATGCCGGTGGGGATGTTGTTGTAGTTCTGGAAGTTGGTCTTGCCGTTGGCCGGCATCGGGTAATCGGTGACGCGATGCCCGTCGATCAACAGCAGGTTACGGTTGGAACCCATATTGCGCAGATTGAGCTGGCGCGCGTTGACCGAAGTACTGCCCCAGCTCGGCGGCGTCTCGGCGATGCCGGCCTGGGTGATCGAGTTCATCACCTCGTAGACGGTGTTGAAGCCCTGCTTCTGGATTTCCTCGCCCTTGATGATGTTGACCGGCGCGGAACCCTCCACTTCGGCGCGCGCGATGCGCGAACCGGTGACCACGACCTTCTCCAGCGTCTTGGCCTTCTTGTCCCCTTGCTGCGGCTGATCCTGCGATGTGGCTTGTGTCTGGTTGGCCCCCGCGTCCTGCGCGTGCAGCGCGAACGTGGGCAGCAGCACCAGCGCGAGCGCGCTGGCGAGTCGGTGACGGCGTAGTGCGATGTGCGACATGGTGGTTAACTCCTCCCCGTTAATGGAATGCCTTTCCCCAAAGGCCTTGCGTACAGCTTGTTGCTCCTGGTGACTGGCGCGCTCCCTCAGCGCGCCAGGATTTCGTCGACGAACGTCCACGTGTGGCGCTCGTCCTCCGCTGGGTGCCGCGTCAGTTCGACCCGCAGATAGCGTGCGCGGAACGGCCGCGTGGCCGTATAGGCCACACGCTGTATATGGCCGAGGCTGTCGCGCTCGATCGGCTTGATCTTCACTTCACGCAAAGTGGTCCAGTGCTGGCCGTCCTCGGAGGCGGCGAAGCGCGCCTTGCGCGGCCACCAGATCCAGGAATCGGCATGCTGCAGCACGCCCACGCTGACTTCGTGCAATTCGGTGACGCTGCCCAGATCCAGGCTCAGCTTCGGATCGAGCTCTTCCCAGCCGAGCCAGGCGCCGGTCTTGAACTCCTCGCCACCGAGCACACCATCAGTGAGCGTCGCCGCGCCATGGCCGCTGTAGGCGGCGTCAGGGGCAGGCTCGGTGCTGGCGGCGGCGCCGAAGGCGGCGCTGCGTTCGAGCTGGAATGCACGCGGATGGTCGTAGGCGCGGTCTCGACGGAACGGCACTACCCGTAACGTGCCAGCCTGTTTCAGATCCAATACATCCGTGAACGAAGGCGAGGCCGCGGTCGGTTCGCTGCCGTCGGTGGTGTAGTGCGAAACGACATCGTCGAAGCCGCGCTGCGCACTTACCTGCCAACCGTCGTGCGCGGCGTTGGCGCTGACCGTGTAATCGACCGTGTTGCGGTCATCCGGCGCATACGCCACCTGCCAGGCATCCAGCCGCGGATACTGCGCGGCCAGGCGCTGATGGAAGTCCGCATAGGCCACTGCATCGGCGGTGCCGCCGCGCCACAGGCGTTCGGCGAAGGCGAGCAGGCGCGGATACACGCGCTGCTCGGCATTCAGCGGATCGGCGCGCTCGCTCCACAGCGGCGCCTCGGCTCCGAGCACCAGCTTGCTCTGCGCATAGTCGGCATCGCCCAGCGGGTCGACCAGGTAGAGCTTCTCCACGGTCAGGCGCGTCAGCGGCGAATCGAGGTAGTAGGGGCTGGCGTTGATGATCCGGTTGCCGTTGGCGAAGGCCTTGTGCGCGCCGGCGTCGCCGCGCCAGACCTCGACCACGGCGGCCGGATCCACGCCGCCTTCGAGGATCTCGTCCCAGCCGATCATGGTCTTGCCCTTGCCGGCCAGATACACCTGCATGCGGCGGATGAAGTAGCTCTGCAGGCCCGCTTCGTTCTCCAGGCCTTCGTCGCGGATCAGCTTGTCGCAGGCCTCGCAATGCGCCCAGGCGCCGGCCGGCACTTCGTCGCCGCCGATATGCACATAGGGCGACGGGAACAGCGGCAGCACTTCGTCCAGCACGTTCTGCAGGAATACGTAGACATTGTCGTCGGCCGGGCAGAACACATCGCTGAACACGCCCCAGCCGATCGGCACGGCAATCGGCTTCTGCGCGCAGGACAGCTCCGGATACGCCGCGATCGCCGCCGAGCTGTGGCCCGGCATCTCGATCTCCGGAATCACCATGATGTTGCGCAGGCGCGCGTACTCCACCACTTCGCGGATCTGCTCCTGCGTGTAGAAGCCGCCGTAACGGCTGCCGTCGGCCTCGGTGCGCCACGCGCCGACTTCGGTCAGCTTGGGATAGCGCTTGATCTCGATGCGCCAGCCCTGGTCCTCGGTCAGATGCCAGCGGAACACGTTGAGCTTGTAGTAGCTCATCAGTTCCAGCTGCTTCTTGATGAAGGCCACCGGATAGAAATGCCGGCCCACGTCGAGCATATGGCCGCGGTAGACGAAGGCCGGCTCATCCTCGATGCGCACCGTTGGTATCGTTACCTTGGGCGATCCGGAAGCATCGGCCGGGAGCAGCTGGCGCAGCGTCTGCACGCCCCAGAACAGGCCCCTGTCGGTGGACGCGCTGAGCTCGATGCCGCGCGGCGTGACGTCCAGGCGGTAGGCTTCGTCGCCGCTTACCGACGGATCCAGGCGCAGCACGATGCGATGACCCTTGCTGCCCTCATGCAGATCGAGGCCGGCCTGCGCCTGCAGCGCATCGTGCAGGAACGCGGCGATCTCCTGCGAGCGCGCATCGGCCGGTGCTTCGATGGCGACCTTCTTATCCAGCACGAACTCGCCCTTGCCCTCTTCCACATGCTTGGGATACGGCACCAGGTTCAGTTCGGCGTGCGCGAACGCGCACCACGCCAGTGCAAGCGCACCCAGGCCAGCGCGCAGGAGATCAGCCTTGCTCATCGTGTCGCCTCCGGCAGTTCGTCCCATACTTTCGGATCCTCGGCACCGAGCACCCACGAGCAATAGCCCTGCAGGCCGTACTGCTTGACCAGCGCCACGCGGTCACGGAAAGCGTGCGCATCGGGCAGGAACACCCATTCGCGCATGCCGTCGCGGTAGAACCAGAACCACGATTCGTGCTCCACCGGATCCCACTGGATGGTGGCGCCGTACTGCTTGGCCAGCGGCAAGGACTCGTCCGCGTCGATATAGCTGGCGGCGATATTGGATTGCTCCTTGCCGTCCTCGCGGCGCGGATCGGCGGCGTACCAGTGATAGCCGTAAGTGGGGATGCCCACCGAGAGCTTGTCCTTCGGCACCAGGGTCAGCGCGTACTCCAGGTGCTGCACCACCCACGGCATGCCGGCCACGGGGCCCGGCGTGGTCCAGCGCGTGTGCTGGTCGTAGGTCATCAGGCAGATCAGGTCGGCCGACTGGCCCAGCGCCTTCAGGTCGTAGGCGCCGCGCCAGTACTTCCACATCCACTGCGCGAAACCGCCCTCGCCCGCATAGCCCGGCGCGTTCGGCACCACCGCGATGGACAGCTGCATGCCGTGCTTGTGCAGCGCCTCGGCGGTCTGCTTCGTCATCAGGCTGAGCGCGTCGCGGTCGTTCCAGTCGATGTTCTCGAAGTCGAACTGGAAGCCGAGATAGCCATGCTTGGCGCCCTGCTCGACCAGCGCGGCGATCATCGCCTTCTTCGCCGCTTCGTCGTGCAGCAGCTGGTGGAACTTGTCGCGCTGGCCGCCGGCGGAAAGGATCGGCATCACCGGCATGCGCTGTTGCCTGGCCAGCTGCATCACGTAGGGATTGGGCGCACCGGAGACCAGGCCGCTTTCATCGACGTGGTACCAGGTCGGCACCACCACGCCGATCTTGCCGGCATGCGCCTCGAACGAGGCCATCGATTTGGGCGAGTCCATCAGATAGAACATCGCAGCGGGAATGCGCGCGCTGGCCAGCGCGGGCACCAGCAGCAGGACGAGCAAGCACCAGCGCCGCATCACTTGGCCGCTCCCGCCAGCTCGATGCGCAACACGTACGCGTACTCGCCGGCCGGCTTGGCCGGCAAGCTCAGATGCAGGCCGTCGTCTTCCTGCTTGAACGACACCGCCTTGCCGTTGGCGAGCAGGGTCACGCTCTTCACGCCGTCGGCGGCTTTCAGCGCATGGATCACCGCCTTGCCGTCAGCCGGCCAGGCCAGTTCGATCGCGTAGAGCTTGTTGCCGTGCGTGGTGAAGCGGAAATCCTCGGCGGTGAACGGCTTGGTCTTGGTGTCCTGGAACGAGCCCCCCGCCACTTCGGTCGGGCCCTCGCCGAACTGGCGCCATGGGCTGGTGCCGTAGATCGCCTCGCCATTGGTCTTCAGCCAGCGGCCGATCGCATGCAGGGTGTCCTGCGCGGCCTGCGGAATGCTGCCGTCGGCGCGCGGGCCGATGTTCAGCAGCAGGTTGCCGTTCTTGCTGACCACGTCGACCAGCAGCTGGATCAACTCCTGCGGCTGCTTGTAGGTGTCGTGTTCGACGAAACCCCAGGAGTCGTTGCTGATCGAGGTATCGGTCTGCCAATGGGTGGGATTGATGCCGGTCAGGCGGCCGCGTTCCACATCGTAGGTACCGGCGCCGTCGGCGAACTCGCCGAACTTGTAATTGACCACCACGCCGCCGCGCTGCGCGCCCTGGTTGTAGTAGTAGGCCAGCATCTTCGGCAGCGAGTTGCGGAAGGTGGGATGGCCGATCCACCAGTCGAAATAGATGATGTCCGGGTGGTAGTCGTCGATCAGCTCGGTGGTGCGCGCCAGCCAGTCGTCCAGCCAGGCCTGCGAGACATAGGTGAAGTCGCCGGAAAGGTTGTCGCTGTCCGGGCCGCTCATGCGCAGCTGGGCGGGACCGTAGAACTCGGCGTACTTCGGATCGTTGACGTCGGAAGCGAACTCGCGGCCGTTGCCCATGAACCAGTCATGCTCGGCGCGATGCGAAGACAGGCCGAAATGCAGGCCTTCGGCACGGATCGCCTTGGCCAGCTGGCCGATCACGTCGCGCCTGGGCCCCATCTTCACCGCGGTCCAGTCGCTCAGTTTCGAGTCGTACATGGCGAAGCCGTCGTGATGCTCCGCTACCGGCACCACGTAGCGCGCGCCGGCTTCGCGGAACAGCTTGGCCCAGGCCGACGGATCGAACTTCTCCGCCTTGAACAGCGGGATGAAGTCCTTGTAGCCGAACTTCGCCTGCGGGCCATAGGTGGCCACGTGGTGGGCGAACTCCTTGCTGCCCTGCACGTACATGTTGCGCGAATACCACTCGCTGCCGAACGCCGGCACCGAGTACACGCCCCAGTGGATGAAGATGCCGAACTTGGCATCGTCGTACCAGCCCGGCGAGCGATAGCCCTGCAGCGAAGCCCAGTCGGCGCGGAAGGGACCGGCGCCATCGCCCTTTTCCACTTCGGCCAGCAGCGCGCGGCGCTGCGGCTCGAACTTGGCGCTGGCCTGTTCCCACAGTTCGCTGTTGTGCTTGGGACTCTGCGTCTTGGCGGTGGGCGCGGTGGCGTCCTGCGCCTGCACGGCGAAACTCGCGACAGCGCACAGCAGCGCGACGGCGAGACGCCGGCGCAAGGGGCGGGACTCAGTGCAGTTCGATGCGATAGGCATAGGCATGCAATCCGGTGGGGGCGGTGGGAAGACGCAGATGCAGGCCATCCGCCTGCTGCTCGAAGGGAATCTCGGTGCCGGTGGCCAGCAAGGTGACGCGGCTGACGCGCAGCTTCGCGTCGATCGAATGAATCACCGCGCGGCCATCCTGCGGCCAGCCCAGCTCGATCGCGTACAGGCGCCCGTCGCGCGTGGTGAAGCGGAAATCCTCGGCGGTGAACGGCTTGGTCTTGCTGTCCTGCATGGTGCCCGCGGCCACTTGCGTGGGGCCTTCGCCGTAGCGGCGCCACGGCCGCGTGGCGTAGATCGCCTCGCCATTGGCCTGCAGCCAGCCGCCGACCGCGTGCAGGATCGCCACCGCTTCCGGCGGCATGCTGCCGTCGCCCTTGGGGCCGACGTTCAACAGCAGGTTGCCGTTCTTGCTGACCACGTCGGCCAGCAGGTGCACGATCTCGTCCGGATCCTTGTAGCTGTCGCCTTCGGCATAGCCCCAGGACTCGCGGCTGACCGAGGTTTCGGTCTGCCATGGCTCGGGGCGGATATCGGCGGCCTGGCCGCGCTCGATATTGAGCGTGCCGCTGCCGGCGCGCATGCCATCGAGCTTGTAATTGAGCACCACGCCCTGCGCGCGCGACGCGGCCTGGTTGTAGTAGAAGGCGGCGAAGCGGGCCAGCGCGCCGCGGAAGCGCGGCTGGTCGATCCACCAGTCGAAGTACATCAGGTCGGGTCTGTAGTCTTCGACGATCTCGCCCGAGCGCGCCAGCCAGTCGTCGAGATAGGCGTCGGAGACGAAGGTCCAGTCGTGCTCCTTGCCGTCCTCGCCCTTGGCGCCATGCAGCGCATGCGCCGGACCGTACAGCGCGGCGTACTTGGGATCGTTGACGTCCGAATCGAACTGGCGGCCGTATTCGAAGAACCAGTCATGCTCGGCGCGATGCGAGGACAGGCCGAGCTTCATGCCTTCGGCGCGCACCGCCTTGGCGAGCTGGCCGATCACGTCGCGCTTGGGCCCCATCTTCACCGCGGTCCAGTCGCTCAAGCGCGAGTCGTACATGGCGAAGCCGTCGTGGTGCTCGGCCACCGGCACCACGTAGCGCGCGCCCGCTTCGCGGAACAGCTTCGCCCACGCGGCGGGGTCGAACTTCTCCGCCTTGAAGCGCGCAATCAGATCCTTGTAGCCCGATTGCGCGCCATAGGTATCGAGCTGGTGCTTCCGGTAATCGGCGTACTTGCCTTCGCGCTCGTAGATATGGCGCGGATACCACTCGCCCTTGTACGCCGCCACCGAGTACACGCCCCAGTGGATGAACACGCCGAACTTGGCATCGCGGTACCAGTCCGGCGCGCGGTAATGGATCAGCTCCTGCCAGTCGGGCGAGAACGGGCCTTGCCAGGCCTGCGCGTCGACCTCTTTGAGCAAAGCCGCGCGCGCGCCGTCGTAAGGACGATTGGCTGCGCGCCACTGCGCCTCGATCGTGCGCGCATCCGGCGTGCCGGCGCAGGCCGCCGCCGATGCGGCGATCAAGGTCAGCGCGAGCACGCCACGACGGAACATCGATGCCCGCATCACTGCACAGCCGGCCGGTCCAGGAACCAGCTCGCCGCGCCGATCACGCCAAGCTGGCCATGATCGACCACGCGCACCGGCACGTTGTGCAGGAACGGGCGCATCACGCCCTTGTCGAGAAAGCGCTCGACGAAACTGCTGGCGCGCACATAGCTGGCGATGCGCGACAGGAAGCCGCCGGCCAGATAGATGCCGCCGGTGGCCTGGTACAGCATGGCCAGATCGCCGGCGAAGGAACCCAGCCAGCCGCAGAACAGATCCAGGGTTTCCTTCGCGCAGGCATCGCTGCCGGCAATCGCCGCGGCGGTGACCGCGGCCGGCTCCGCGCAGCTGGGCACCTTGCCCTGCTCGCGGCACAGCGCTTCGTAAACGCGCAGCACGCCGGGGCCGGACAGCACCGCTTCGTACGAAAGATGGGTGTCGCGTGCGGCGAGCAGGCGCATCACGTCCTGTTCGCGGCCGACGCGCGCGGCCAGCTGCATCTGCCCCGCCTCGCTGGGCAGCACCACCGGCGGCGAGCCCGGCAGGCGCACCGCGGCGCCGAGGCCGGTGCCCGGACCGACCACCACGATGGGGCCAGGCGTCGAGGCGGCGCGCTCAGGCGCATGCAGCAGCGGCGAGCGCACGGTGTCGATGTACGGCGCCGCGTGCGTCAGCGCGACGAAATCGTTGAGCAGATGGACCTGCTCCAGGCGCAGCTCGGCGGCCAGCGCGGCCGGCTCGATACGCCACGGCAGGCTCTCGTTGATCAGCACGCCTTCGTGCGCGCAGCCGGTGCAGGCCAGCACCAGCTGGCGCGGGCGCGTGCCAAGGCCGTCGAGAAAGGCGCGCACGATGGCGGCGAAGCTGGCGTGCTCGCCGCAGCGGAAGATGCGATAGGCCTGCACCGCCGGACCGCCGGCGCGGGTACCCGGCGCCATCAGCGCCAGGCGTGCATGGGTGCCGCCGACGTCGGCGGCGAGGAACGGCGCCCGGCCGGCGACCGCGCTGAGCGCGGGTACCCCGTCCGGGGCCTCGACGGGGCGCTCGGGGCCGCGGCCGCTCGCGGGCAGCGCGCCGAGCGCACCGTCCACGGGCCAGACGGCGCCAGCGCGCGCTGAAGTGGTTTCGTGCCGGTCCACGCCAAGCCTCCCCTTCATCCCCAGATGCCGCCGCGGCGGCGTTTGCGCCGGCCAACGGAAGGTCGCCGACTTTCACCGGCGAACCGATGGTTCATATTTACTTAGATCGTTTCAAGTCGCGTTGCAACACAAATTTCATCGGTCTTACGGACTGGCCGATTTCCACTTGTAAATACACATTTCATAGGTGCACACTGATTCGATACCCTGCGCGGGCATTTGAGAGGGGTGCCGCGGATGGGTCAAAGTCCCCGCCCAGGCGCCCTTCGGGGCCGGCTTCCGGGGACGTCAGCGAGCGGAGTTTCTGCATGGCCGATCCAGGCATTCCCAACCCGCATGGCGCCGCACGGCGTCCGCTCCGGCGCGGCCCCGCGATCTCGCCGCTCGCCTTCGGCGGCGCCCCGATCGGCAATCTGTACGCGGGCGTGGATGACAACGTCGCCCGCCAGGCGGTCGAACGCGCCTGGCAGCACGGCATCCGCCATTTCGATACCGCCCCCTATTACGGCTATGGCCTGGCCGAGCAGCGCCTGGGCGCCGCGCTGGCCGGCATGCCGCGCGACAGCTACACGCTGTCGACCAAGGTCGGCCGCCTGATCGAGGACGCGCCCGGCCGCGATCCGCTGGCCGACGGTTTCGCGGTGGGCGGCAAGCGCGCGGTGTTCGATTACAGCCGCGACGGCGTGCGCCGGGCGGTCGAGGCCAGCCTGCGCCGCCTGGGCGTGGATCACATCGAAGTCCTGCTGCTGCACGACATCGGTGCGCTCACCCACGGCGCCGAGCATCCGCGCATCCTGCGCCAGGCGCTGGACGAAGCCCTGCCCGCGCTGGCCGAACTGCGCGCGCAAGGCGTGTGCAGCGCGATCGGGCTGGGCGTGAACGAGGAAGAAGTCTGCCTGGAAGTGATGCCGCGCTTCGAGCTGGACGTGATCATGCTGGCCGGCCGCTACACCCTCTTCGAGCAGGAGCACGGCGCGCGCGTGATGGCCCAAGCCCTGCGCCGCGAGGTGGCGATCTTCGCCGCCGCGCCGTACAACTCCGGCCTGCTCGGCGGCGACCGGCCCGGCGATACCTACAACTACGCACCGGCCGATGCCGCCACGCGCGCGCGGGCGCAGCGCTACTACGACATCTGCGCCGAAGCCGGCGCCAGCGTCGGCGCCGCGGCGCTGCAGTTCCCGCTGTTCCATCCGGCCGTGGCCACCGTGGTCTGCGGCATGCGCACGCCGGCCGAGGCGGATGCCGCCGCCGCGCGCCGCGATGCGGCGCTGCCTGAAAATCTATGGCCGCGGCTGCGCGCCGCCGGCCTGCTGGGCGAGCATGCGATAAGCCCATGAACGTCATCGATGCCCATCAGCACTACTGGCGCGTGCAGCGCGGCGATTACGGCTGGCTGGCCGCGGCGCCGCACGTGCTGCGCCGCGACTTCCTGCCGTTCGAGCTCGACCCGCACCGCGCCGCCGCCGGCGTGCAGCGCGCGATCCTGATCCAGGCCGCGCCCACCGAGGCCGAAACGCGCTTCCTGTTCGAGCTGGCCCGCGCCGACCGCGCGGTCGCCGGCGTGGTCGGCTGGGTGGATTTCGAGGCGCCGGACGTGGATGCGCGCATCGCCGCCCTGGTGCGCGATGGCGAGGGCCTGCTGCTCGGCCTGCGCCCGATGGCGCAGGACATCGACGATGCGGACTGGCTGGCCCGGCCCGAACTCGATGCCGCCTTCGCCAGCCTGCAGCGCCATCAGCTGGCCTTCGATGCGCTGGTGCGGCCGGATCAGCTGCCCGCGCTGCTGACGCGGCTGCAACGCGAACCGCAGCTGCGCGCCGTGCTCGACCACGGCGGCAAGCCCATCATCGACGGCGTCGCCAGCTTCGACGACTGGGCCGCGCCGATCGCCGCGCTGGCCGAGCGCACCACGCTGTGCTGCAAGTTCTCCGGCCTGCTCACCCAGCTCGCGCCCAACCTGTCCGAGCCGGCGCTGGCCCCTTACGTCGAACATCTGTTCGCCTGCTTCGGCCCCGCGCGCCTGCTGTGGGGCAGCGACTGGCCGGTGCTGACCCTGCGCGGCGATTACGCGCACTGGATCGAGCTGGCGCGCGCCTATGCGCAGCGCCTGGCGCCCGGCCACGAGGCCGCGATCTTCGGCGCCAATGCCGCCGCGTTCTACCGCCTCGCGCAGACTTCCCTTCCGCACCGCAAGGAGATCACCTGATGAGCGCTCACCATCTTCGTTCCACGCCGGAGCTGCCGGCATGAGCGGCCGTCTCGCCGGCAAGCACGCGCTGGTCACCGCGGCCGGCGCCGGCATCGGCCGCGCCACCGCCCTCGCCTTCGCCCGCGAAGGCGCCAGCGTGCTGGCCACCGATATCGACGAGCAAGCGCTCGCCGCCCTGGCCGCCGAAGCGCCGCAGCTGCGCACCGCGCGGCTGGACGTCACCGACCCGGCGCAGATCGATCGCCTGCTTGCCAGCCATCCGCCGTTCGACGTGCTGTTCAACTGCGCCGGCTACGTGCATGCCGGCACCATCCTCGATACCGACGATGCGGCGTGGAAGCGCTCGTTCGCGATCAATGTCGACAGCATGTTCCACCTGTGCCAGCGCGTGCTGCCGGCCATGCTCGAACGCGGCGGCGGCAGCATCGTCAACATGTCCTCGGTGGCATCGAGCATCAAGGGCGTGCCGAACCGCTTCGCCTACTCCACCACCAAGGCGGCGGTGATCGGCCTGACCAAGTCCATCGCCGCCGACTTCGTCGGCCGCGGCATCCGCTGCAATGCGATCTGCCCCGGCACGGTGAAGACCCCCTCGCTCGGCGACCGCGTGCGCGCGCTGGGCGGCGACGAGGACGCGGTATGGCGCGGCTTTATCGAGCGCCAGCCGATGGGGCGCCTGGGTAATCCCGAGGAAATCGCCATGCTCGCGCTGTATCTGTCCTCCGACGAAGCGGCCTTCACCACCGGCACCGTGCACATCGTGGACGGCGGCTGGTCCAACTGAGGATTCGAATAATGAAACTGGTCCGCTACGGCGCCCATGGCAATGAGAAACCCGGCCTGATCGACCAGGATGGCGTGCTGCGCGATCTGTCCGAGCACGTCGCCGATATCGATCCCTATGTGCTCAACCGCGACAGCCGCGCGCGCCTGGCCGCGCTCGATCCGGCCACGCTGCCGGCGGTGGAAGGCACGCCGCGCTTCGGCGCGCCGGTCGCGCCGGTCAGCAAGATGATCTGCGTCGGCATGAACTACGCGCGCCACGCCGCGGAAACCGGCCAGGCCGTGCCGGAGCAGCCGGTGCTGTTCATGAAGGCGACCACCGCGATCATGGGTCCGAACGACGATGTGGTGATCCCGCGCGGCTCCACCCGCACCGACTGGGAAGTGGAACTGGGCGTGGTGATCGGCGAGGTCGCGCGCGATGTCTCCGTCGACGAGGCACTGGCGCATGTGGCCGGCTATATCGTGGTCAATGACCTGTCCGAGCGCGAATTCCAGTTCGAGCACGGCGGCCAGTGGGTGAAGGGCAAGAGCTGCGACACCTTCGGCCCGCTCGGCCCCTGGCTGGTCACCACCGACGAAGTGCCCGATCCGCAGAACCTGCATCTATGGCTGGAAGTGAACGGCCATCGCTACCAGGACAGCAATACCAGCGACATGGTGTTCGGCGTGGCCAAGCTGGTCAGCTACATCAGCCGCTACATGACCCTGCTGCCCGGCGATGTGATCAGCACCGGCACGCCGGCCGGCGTGGGCCTGGGCCTGAAGCCGCCGACCTATCTGCGTCCGGGCGACGTGATCGAACTGGGCATCGACGGCCTCGGCCGCCAGCGCCAGCAGGTCCACGCCCATGCGGCCGACGCGCACGCGGCGCGCTGAGCGCCGCACACCTTTATTTTCCACCGGCATCGGGAGGCCGGCCGCATGGCGAAACACGCCCCGCTGAAGATCACCGCACTCGACACTTACGACATCCGTTTTCCGACCTCGCGCCAGCTCGACGGCTCCGATGCGATGAATCCGGATCCGGACTACTCCGCCGCCTACGCCGTGCTGCGCACGGACGATCCGGCGGGGCTGGCCGGCTATGGCCTGGCCTTCACCATCGGCCGCGGCAACGATGTGCAGAAAGCCGCGCTCGATGCGCTGCGTCCGTATTTGGTCGGCCTGACGCTGGACGAAGTGACCAGCGATCTGGGCGGTTTCGCCGCGCGCATGATCGGCGATTCGCAGCTGCGCTGGCTGGGCCCCGAGAAGGGTGTGATGCACATGGCCATCGGCGCGGTGATCAATGCCGCCTGGGATCTGGCCGCGCGCCGCGACGGCAAGCCGCTGTGGCGCTATATCGCCGAGCTGACGCCGGAGCAGCTGGTCGCCACCATCGACTTCCGTTATCTGAGCGACGCGATCACGCCGGATGAGGCACTGCAGATGCTGCGCGCCGCCGAGCCGGCCAAGGCCGCACGCATCCAGCAGCTGCTGGCTGAAGGCTATCCGGCCTATACCACCTCGCCCGGCTGGCTCGGCTACACCGACGAGAAGATGCTGCGCCTGGCGCGCGAAGCGGTGGCCGAAGGCTTCCGCACCATCAAGCTCAAGGTGGGCCTGAGCGTGGAAGACGATGTGCGCCGCTGCCGCCTGGTGCGCGAAGCCCTGGGCCCCGACGTGGCCATCGCGGTCGATGCCAACCAGCGCTGGGACGTGCATGCCGCGATCGACTGGCTGCGCCGGCTGGAAGGTTTCGACCTGGCCTGGATCGAGGAGCCGACCAGCCCCGACGATGTGCTCGGCCATGCCGCGATCCGCCGCGCGGTATCGGTGCCGGTTTCGACCGGCGAGCACACGCAGAACCGGGTGATGTTCAAGCAGCTGTTCCAGGCCGGCGCGGTGGACCTGGTGCAGATCGACGCCGCGCGCGTCGGCGGCGTCAACGAGAACCTGGCGATCCTGCTGATGGCGGCGAAGTTCGGCGTGCGCGTATTCCCGCATGCCGGCGGCGTGGGCCTGTGCGAACTGGTGCAGCATCTGGCCATGGCCGACTTCGTGGCGATCACCGGCCGCAAGGACGATCGGGCGATCGAGTTCGTCGATCATCTGCATGAGCATTTCGACGATCCGGTGACGATCCGCGACGGCCATTACCTCGCGCCGACCGCGCCGGGTTTCTCCGCGCGCATGCACGAGCGTACGCTGGCCGAGTACCGCTTCCCCGACGGCCCGGTGTGGCAAGAGCCGGCCACCGCCGTGGCGCGCTGAGCAGGAGTCCAAGGCATGGCCACGCCGATCACCAACGTGCTGGACCTGCGCGACCTGGCGCGCCGCCGCGTGCCGCGCGCCTTCTTCGAGTACGCCGACCGCGGCGCCTACGACGAGGTCACGCTGCGCGAGAACCGCGCCGTGCTGGAGCGCATCAAGTTCCGCCAGCGGGTGATGATCGACGTGGACCAGCGCTCGCTCGCCACCAGTGTGGTCGGCCAGCCGATCTCGATGCCGCTGGCGATCGCGCCCACCGGCCTTACCGGCCTGCAGCATGGTGCGGGCGAGATTCTCGGCGCGCGTGCCGCGGCCAGGGCCGGCATTCCGTTCTGCCTGAGCACGGTGTCGATCTGTTCGATCGAGCAGGTGCGCGATGCCGTGCAGTCGCCGTTCTGGTTCCAGCTGTACGTGATGCGCGACCGCGGCTTCGCGCGCGACCTGATCCGCCGCGCCAAGGATGCCGGCTGCTCGGCGCTGATGCTGACCGCCGACCTCACCGTGCAGGGCCAGCGCCATCGCGAGATCAAGAATGGCCTGAGCGTGCCGCCCAAGGTCACCCTGCGCAATCTGTTCGACATCATGAGCAAGCCGCGCTGGGCCTGGAGCATGCTGCGCGCGCCCAGCCGCTCGTTCGGCAATCTGGCCGGGCGCATCGAGGGCACCGGCAGCCTCACCACGCTGGCGCAGTGGATCGCCAATCAGTTCGATCCGACCTTGAGCTGGAAGGATCTGGAGTGGATCCGCGAACTGTGGCCGGGGAAGCTGATCCTCAAGGGGATCATGGATGAGGAGGATGCGCGGATCGCCGCGGCGCATGGCGTCGATGCCATCGTCGTTTCCAACCACGGCGGGCGGCAGCTGGATGGGGCGCCGGCCAGCATCGAGGTGTTGCCGCGGATCGCGGATGCGGTGGGCGATGATCTCGATGTTCTGTTTGATGGGGGCATCCTGAGTGGGCAGGATGTGCTGAAAGGCTTGGCGTTGGGCGCGCGTGCCGGGCTGATTGGCAAGGCCTTTTTGTATGGGCTTGGTGCCATGGGCGAGGATGGGGTGGCGCGCACGATCGAGATCATTCGGCGCGAGCTGAGTGTCAGCATGGCGCTGACGGGACAGACGGATGTGCGTCGAATTGGGCGCGATGTGATCTGGCGCGAGGCGCGCGCGCAGGCACCGATGTTCTTGCCGTTGCCTGGTGGGTGTGCGCCCCAAGCGGGGCGCTGACGCCCCCCCATCCAGTGACTTTATGGCCTAGTTGTCGCGATGCCGCGACCGGGCCGCTTACGCAGCGGGCGTTCCAGATCGAATCCTTCTCCCTCCGGCGCCCCGAAGCTCGTCCCCGTGGGAGAGAAGGTACCGGCAGGCGGATGAGGGTTCGGCCGGAGCGCAAGACCCGACTCCATAGCAACGTCGTAGGTTGGGGTGAGCCAAAGGCGAACCCCAACATGGCGAGGCGCCAGTGGCCTGTATCACGCCACTTCTACATCTCCGCCCAATCCAAACCACCCTCCAGCGGCGGACCAAACACGAAGTGCAGCACCCGCCGCAGCCCTCCTCCGCTGGCCTTGCCGGAGGCGTGGATCAATAACGGTCGCATGGCGAGTACGCCGCCTTTGGGAACGATGCAGCGCAGGCGCGGAGCGTCGAGGTAGTCCTTCAATGCTTCCGTCGAAAGCCTGCCGGCACGGTGCGAACCTGGCACGACTTCAAGTGGGCCGGCGGTTGCCGCATCGGGGTCCAGTTGCAGTCGCACGGCGATTAATTGCTGCAGCACGGACAGCGGTGGCTGTGCGAAGGTCACGCCCTCTTTTACCGACCAGCCGGACCAGCCTGGCGCGTCCACGCGTTGCCGCACTGGCACGCTCAAGTCCTGATGCGGCGTTACCGACCAGTTGATCCCGGTGGTCTTGGCGAACAGCGTGCATTGCACTGGTCGTGCGCCGATGGGAAGCAAACCGGTGATGGCTGGGTGTGTCTGCAGATATGCCGCCACTTCGGCGACCAGGGGCTCGCTCAGCAGGCGGCGTGAGCCGGCGCCTGAGTGCTCGCGTGCATCGATAAGGTCGAGCAGGCGGTTGCAGCATGCGATGGGGACGATATCGGGGAGGATGGCGTAACCGTCGGCTTCGAATCCGCCGGCGTGCTGCGCGTCGTCACAGATCGCCATGGCGTTTCCCGTTCATGCGTGCGGCACGCCCTCGACGATGAAGAAGACCAGCAAGGCCAGCACCGGCAGCAGCAGGCTGCTGACCATGCCGAAGATCGCGTAGCCCATCCGGTCCTTGCCGCGGCGCGAGCGCCAGATCAGGTAGGCGATCGGCGGCAGGCCCAGCCACAGGGGCCAGCTGTTGAAGATGTCCTTGAAGTGCCCGAAGTCGACGCCGGTGCGGTCCTCCAGGGCGATAGTGCCGAAGGTGGCGCCCAGGTAGAACAGCCAGGTCAGGGCGCCGACGGCGAATCCGCCCATCCAGGCGTGCAGCTTGCTTCCTTGCGACATCGACATGCTCCAGGCGCCGGTCATCGGCGCAACCAGGAGGCATGATAGATGCGGATGGCCTCAATCGTCGCGGGCGCGCACGTCGCTGACGTCGAGGATCTCGGTGACGGTGAGCAGGCGCTTGTAGGCACCGAGGTTGCAGTAGTGCCCTTGTTCGCTCAGGCGGCCACGGACGATCACGTGTGCACGCACCGTCGCCCCTTGCGATTCCAGGCGTTCGGCAAGCTGGGGGCTGCGGACGCATAGGGGTGCGCCGCCACTTTCAGGCGTCAGCGTCGAGCTCTCGAAGTTCAGGAAGTACTCGCCACGGTAGGTGCGCTCCATCGATACGCAACCGGTTGCCGCCAAGGCGCACAGGGCGGCAACCACGGTGAGCTTCGATGCTGCGTTCCCGCTCACTGCCAACTCAAGCGCACCGCTTCGCGCACCGGGCGCGCCGGCACCGTCAGCGTCGCCACGCCCTCCTTCGCATTCCAGCGCCACGCCGGTCCCGGCTTGCCGTCGACGCTAAGCGCCCCCGGCTTCTTCGCCGTATGCAAGCGCAACTCATACGCGCGCCGCTGCACCTGGCCTTTGAACTCGCCCTGCGCCGCATCGATCGTCAACTCGTGCCGGCCATCCTGACCGGTGCGGTGATGCATGGCGGTGATGGCGTGGCCGCCCTTGTCGTAGTCGAGCGACACGCCGTCGTCCTCGTACAGCGAGAAGCTGCCGTCGCCGTCGCCGAACACATG
>Ga0105240_10005359_pt1 | contig 19137 bp, 18 predicted proteins | sample KBSC54metaG_FD_80426 | JGI IMG/M metagenome (GOLD analysis project Ga0105240, IMG submission 80426) | Corn rhizosphere microbial communities from Kellogg Biological Station, Michigan, USA - KBS C5-4 metaG | ecosystem: Host-associated > Plants > Roots > Rhizosphere > Soil | place: Michigan, USA... | reverse complement strand
GCCTCCGAGGTCGGTCGCACCACGAGCTTCTCCGCGAGTTCCTCGCCGCCGCCGTGCGTGACGTATGCGACCTGAGGCGCGAACCCCTCGACGTGTTCCGCTTCCTTGTTCAGCAGGCTCTCGGGAATGAACAGCGGGAAGTACGCGTTCACGTGGCCGCTCGCCTTGATGCGACGATCGAGCGCCTGTTGAATCAGCTCCCAGATGGCATAGCCGTACGGCCGGATGACCATGCACCCTTTCACCGGCGAGTAGTCGGCCAGCTCCGCGCGCTGCACGACGTCGAGGTACCAGCGCGAGAAATCTTTCGAGCGCGGCGTGATTTCAGTAACGAAGCCGTCTTGCTTGTCGTGTTTTGCCATCAATCCAAATCTTATTTGATATCCACGAAATGGCGCTTCCAGTGGAGATCGTCGCGTTCGGGGAAATCCTCGCGAAAATGCGCTCCGCGGCTTTCTTCGCGCCTCAACGCCGCGAGCGCGATCTGCCGCGCGACGGTGACGAGACGGCGAATCGAACCGTCGGCCGACTCAGAACCGATCGAGGCCGAGGCCGCATGCAGTCGGACAGCCGCGTCCTCGAGGCCCGCGCGCGAACGAAACAGGCCGACAGTGCGCCACATCAGACCGCGAATGTCATCACGCGTCGCTGGCGGCTGGTGCCTCGACGCCGGCGGCTGCTGTTTCATGCCTGCCGGCGCGAAATCAGCGGCACCAGCCAAGATTCGATCGCCCTTGCTCGAAGCCGATGCGGGTTGCTGCTGCATGGCGGCTGCCGCGCGGGCGCCAAACACGAGGCCCTCGAGCAGGGAGTTGCTGGCGAGCCGATTGGCGCCGTGAACACCCGTGCACGCGACCTCGCCGGCGGCAAGAAGCCCAGGCATCGAGGTCCTCCCCCACACGTTCGTTTCGACGCCGCCCATGATGTAGTGCGCCGCCGGGCCGACCGGAACCGGATCGCGCGCAAGGTCGAGGCCCACGGTCGAGCACATCGCGTTGATCGTCGGAAAACGGCGCCGCACGTACGCGGCGTCGAGGTGCGCGAGCGACAGGCAAATCGGCCCGGCGGTGCGCCGCGCTTCACGCACGATGCTGCGCGCCACGACGTCCCGCGGCGCGAGGTCCCCGTCCGCGTGGTAGCGAAGCATGAACGGTTCGCCCTGTCCGTTGATCAGGCGCGCGCCGTCTCCCCGCAGCGCCTCCGAAATCAAAAACCGAGGAGCGCCTACGACGTTGAGCGCCGTCGGATGAAACTGGACGAACTCGAGATCGGCCACCCGCGCGCCGGCCTCGTACGCCAGCGCGATGCCGTCGCCCGTTGCGACCGACGGGTTGGTCGTCTCCTGGAACACCTGGCCGGCGCCACCGGTCGCGAGGAGCGTCGCCGAGGCCCGAAGCTCGCCGCGCCCACCGTCGCCCGACGCGTATCGGACGCCGGCCACGCGCCCATCGTCGACGATCAACTCCGTCACGAGCGCGTGGTCGATCACCTGAACCGATCGGAGCTCGCTCACGCGCTGCCACAGGACGCGGCCGATCTCCCGGCCCGTGGCATCGCCGGCATGAAGCACGCGGCGGACGCTGTGGGCGGCTTCGCGCCCGAGCGCAAGCCGGCCCGACGCGTCGCGCTCGAATCGCGTGCCCCACTCCATCAACTCGCGCACGTACGTGGGTCCGTCAGAGGTGAGCACGGCGACGGCGTCCTCGTCGCAGAGACCATCGCCGGCGCGAATCGTGTCGGCGGCATGGAGCGCCGGCGAATCGTCCTCCGCCATCGCGGCGGCAATTCCGCCCTGCGCGTACCCCGTGTTGCTCTCGGACGGATCGGCTTTCGTTAGCACGACAACCTGTCCGGCTGACGCCAGCGCAATCGCGGCGCGGAGCCCCGCGATCCCTCCGCCGATCACGATGAAGTCGGCCGCACGCACGCGGATGCTATCCTACCATCCGCATTTTCATGGCTCCGATCCGCGTCGAGGTCAGCACGCCGTCGCGCAGCTACGCGATCACAATCGGCGTCGGCACGCTCGACGGCGTCGGCCGGCATCTCGACGAGCTCCGTCTGCCCGAGCGCCGCTTCGTCGTGTCCAGCTCGCTCGTGTGGCGATTCCACGGCACGCGCGCTGCGCGCGCGTTAGCCGGCGCCGAACAGATTCTGGTGCCCGACGGCGAGCGCTTCAAACTGCTGCCCACCGTCGCCCGCATCTACGACAGCCTCGTCCGCGCCAACGCAGATCGCGCGTCGACGCTGATTACCTTCGGCGGCGGCGTCGTCGGCGACATGGCTGGGTTTGCGGCGGCCACCTACCTGCGCGGGATCACGCTCGTGCATGTGCCGACGACGCTTCTCGCGCAGGTCGACGCCGCGATCGGCGGAAAGGTCGGCGTGAACCATCCGCTCGGCAAGAATCTGATCGGCGCCTTCTATCAGCCGCACGCCGTCGTCGTCGACTGCGGGTTATTGGGGACGCTGCCGCGGCGCGAATTCCGCGCGGGACTGTACGAAGTCATCAAATACGGCATGACGTCGAGCCCTCAGCTCTTCGACCGCGTCGCGGCGGAGCGCAAAGCGATCTTCGAGCGCGAGCCCGGGGCGCTGACGGCCGTGATCGCGGAATCGTGCCGCATCAAAGCGAGCGTTGTCTCCGCCGACGAGCGCGAGGCCGGCCCGCGCCGCATTCTGAACTTTGGCCACACTGCGGGCCACGCCATCGAGACAGTGACGAAGTACAGGCGCTATCGGCACGGCGAGGCGGTCGCGTACGGCATGCTCGTGGCGGCGGAGCTGGCGCTGGCGCGCGGGGCGCTCGCCGAACGCGACAGGAAAGCCCTGGCGGATCTCATCGCGAGCCTCGGGCCGCTGCCAGCAATCGCCGACGTGCCGACCGCGCAGATTCTCGAGGCGATGCAGCACGACAAGAAAATGGTGGCGGGACGGCTGCATTTCGTGCTGCCGACGGCGATCGGCGCGACGACGATCGTGGATGACGTGACCGAGAAAGAAATGAAAGCAGCGCTGAAGCGCGTCGGCTTCGCGCGTTAGGCGTCGAGGCCGTATTCGCGGAGCTTGCTGGTGAGCGTCTTGTAGCTGACCTGCAGCATTTCCGCCGCGCGACCGGCGTTGCCATTCGCCTCGCGCAGCGCCTGCTCGATTTTCCGCTTCTCGACTTCGGCGACCACGCGCTTGGTGGCGTCGCCGAGCGTGCCGGATAGATCGATTTGCGCCCACGGGCTGGCGCTTCCGTCGACGGACGCGGCCGCGGCAGCGGCGCGGAACGACAGGTTCAGATGGCGTGAATGAATCGTGTCGCCGTCGGTCAGGATCACGGCGCGCTCGATGCAATTCTGCAGCTCGCGCACGTTGCCGGGCCACGGATACGAGGCGAGCTCCTCGACGGCCGACGGCGCGAGCATCAGCGGTTTCTTGTTCAGATCGCGGCAGAAGCGATCGATGAAGTATTTCGCGAGCATCGGGATGTCGTCCGGACGCTCGCGCAACGGTGGAATCGTGATCGGAAAGACGGACAAGCGGAAGTACAGATCGTCTCGGTACTGACGCGCGGCGACCGCGGCCTTCAGATTCCGGTTGGTCGCCGCGACGACGCGGACGTCCACCTGCAGCGGTATCGTGCCGCCGACCCGCTCGAATCGCTTCTCCTCGAGTGCGCGCAGAATTTTCGGCTGCAGCGACAGCGGCAGGTCGCCGATCTCGTCGAGAAACAGCGTTCCGCGATGCGCCAGCTCGAATTTCCCCGGCTTGCGCGCCGACGCGCCGGTGAAGGCGCCCTTCTCGTGGCCGAACAGCTCCGTTTCCAGCAGATTCTCTGGAATGGCGGCGCAGTTGATCGCGACAAACGGGCCGTCGGCGCGCGCGCTGAGCGCATGGAGAGCGCGGGCGAAGAGCTCCTTGCCCGTGCCGCTTTCGCCTTCGAGCAGCACGGTCGTGTCGGTCGACGCCGCCCGGTGCAGAGCGACGGACACCGCCGTGAGCTTCGGATCTTCACCGACGATCTGCGGCGCGCCCCTTCGCTGCGCGAGCTCGGCTTTGAGAAGGATGTTTTCGGTCGCGAGGCGGCGCTGCGCGAGCGCCCGCTCCACCATCAGCAGCAGGTGATCGGGGTCGACCGGCTTGGCGAGGAAATCGAGCGCGCCTTCCTTCATCGCCGAGACCGCGTCCTGAATACTGCCGAACGCCGTCATCACGATCACAGGCAGCTCGGGGTCGAGCTCCTTTGCCGCACGCAGCACGCCGAAGCCGTCGCCGTCGGTCAGTCGAAGGTCCGAGAGCACAACCCCGGGCCTGGCGCTCCGGAGCGCCGCGGCCGCCTCGGGCTGATCCCGTGCTTCGACGACGGTGTGGCCCTGCGCCTCGAGCGCATGGCGCAGCATGGCGCGAAGCGAATCCTTGTCCTCGACGAGCAGAATCGGAGGGTCGACGGATCGGGTGGGGCGCGCGCTCACCGCAGCCAGCCGGGCGGCACGCCCGCCCGGCGCGCTTCGTCCTCGAGGTCGGCGATGGCCTTTTTATCGTCGACCACGGCTTTCTTGAGCTTGTCGAGCTCGGCGAGATTGCGTTGCCGGTCGCGTTCGATGGCGGCCTTCTGCGCGGGGTCGTCGCGGTTCACGAAGTCGGTCGTGAGGGCGTTGATCTTCGTCTGCACCGCGTCCAGGTAAGTCTGGTCGCGATCAGCCTGGGACTGGAGCGATTGCATCCGGTCGTGCCAGTACTTCTGGCCGGTCGGCTTATCGCCGTCCTTCGGTTTGTCCGCGTCTTTGGCGTCTTTGGCGTCTTTCGCGCCTTTCGCGGTGTCCTTGGCCGCGGCGTCTTTGGACGCGTCCTTCGCATCGGGCGCGGGCGCTGCGGCAACTGAACCGGGTAAGGCGGGCCCGAGGTCCTGGTTCGTGTAGACCTTCGCCGGGTCCTTGATGTTCTTCCGCCGGTCTTCCTCCTTCTGGGCGATCGCCGCGAGCGATTGCGCGCAAATCGGCGCAGCCACGGCGAATGTCAGCGTTGAGGCGACCGCGAGGCGAAGAAGGTTCCTGCGCACAGTTTTCAAGGACATATATCGGATCGTGATTCGCGAACGATTAGCGGCAACTGTTATCGCACTTCGTGCCACGTAAGCACCCGGGCATTGCCGCCGTCTCGAGCGACGGTTAGCTCAACTGCCTTATGTGTGCCGCCGACGCCGAACGCCTCCGCGCGCAAGGCGATCACGCCGCTGCCTGGATTGGTCCCGGTGCTGCCATCCGACCCAGGATCGTTGTCGTTTTCGGCCGGGTCGTCCGCCACCAGCAGGATGACGTAGAACGGCGAGTCGATTTGTCCTGGCAGCACATCCGAGAGCCGACCATGCGCATAAGGCTGCCAGCGCGGATTATTCGGTCCCCACGGCCGGTCCGTCGTCGCCACGTCCATGTCTGCGGCGGTGCAAGGCGTCGGCGCTTCGCAATTGGCCATGTTGACGACTTGCGATAGATCGATCGCCGAGCCATCGGTAAGCTGACGCGATCCGACGGGAGCGCCATCCACGAAGCTCGAACGAACGGACCCGTTCAGCAGCTGATTCCAGTCGGGGACGGCGACGATCTCCGCAAGCGACAACTCGACAATCGCTTCGGCCGCATCGAGCCCTTCGGCGCTCGCGCCGAAGTTCACCGCGATGCGCGATTCGGTTGACGTCGTGAGCACCAGGCCGCTCCCGAGCGCCGACAGGATCATAATCGCGAGCAGCACGACAATGAGCGCAAAACCATCGGACGATCGCTGTCGCACCGCTCACCTCCCCAGATTGAGATTGCGAGGCGCAACATCGAAGCGAAGTTCCTGGTCCGGCACCCAGGCCGCGGCGGCTGTGGCCGTGCCGCCGTACGTGAACAGCACGCCCGCCGGCCCGCGCAAAGCGGCGACGCCGGCCTGAACGCGCAGCGTGACCGCGACGCGGCGCACACGAAGAAGATCCGCGTCGAACCTCGAGGCTGCCGCGTCGTTTGGACACCAGGGGCCATCGGTGAGTTGCGCCGGCGTGAGCTTGACCAACGCCTCAGACGCGGCGGCAAGGGCGGCGAGCCGCGGACGCGGCGCCGGAGTGCCGTCGTTGACGAACGTGCAGTTCTCTCCCGCGGCGAAGGGCGGTACGGCCACCACATACGGCGGCGCTGCGTAAGTGGTCCACGGACCAACGGGTTCGGTGAGCGCCTTGCGGATGATCGGCGGCTGCGGGTCGCCGTAATACGAGAACGACAGCCCGACGACGTTGTCGACGACCGGCACATCGGGATTCGCGGTGCCGTCGTACATCATCAACTGATGGGTGCCGGCGGCGACATCGTCCTTGAGCATGTACGTTGTGCTCACGATCGCCGAACCGTTGCGCGGCACGGACAAGATCGTGATCGTGTCGGCTCGGAACGTCCCCGGCGGATCGCTGTTCCGTTGGCCGGCGCGATACGGGAGTATCGGGGCAACGGAATAACCGAGCGCCCCGCCGCTCGCCGTTCCGAAGCCGCCCGCGCCGGCAGCGATCAAGTCTTTGAACAATGTGTCCGAGGCGACTCGCAGGCGCTGCTGCATGTCCGACACTTCCGATTGAGCGGAGAACAGGCCTTGCGAGGGCAGCGACAGCATCAGCACACTTCCAGCGACGATGAGCAGCATCGTGGCCGCAATCGTGAGCTCGATGAACGAGAAGCCGCGGTCGGTCTGCATCAGGACGCCTTGCGTGTCTTCACGGTGGTGAGCCGGGCCTCGCCGGGCGATCGCCGCGTCGATGCGGCAGCGCTGCCGCGGACCACGCGCACCTGTAAGATGAGCGTGTTCGCCGGATTCGATGGAAGCGGGGTGATTGACCATCGCCGAACGAACGCGGGCGGCGCCTGCGGATCGGCGGGAATCACCGTGCCCGTGGCATTCAGATAATCGACGTAGCCGAGCGTATCGCGATCGAGGGCGCCGGCCGGCGACAGGCTCAATCCAACACCCGAGCCAGATCGCTCTGGCGTCGTGGTGAGATCCGTCGTCGTATCGCTCACGGCTGCGCCGCCCGCGTCGACATTCCACGCGAGCGCCCGAAGCTGCTCCATCTTCTGCTGCCCCAGCGCCACGGCCAGAGTCGCCGTTCGCCCGATCGTGTTCGCCCTCGTCGCGACGATGAGCAGCGGCACGAGGCCAACCACCGCCACGGTGAAGACGGTGCTGGCGACGAGCACTTCGAGCAGCGAAAATCCGCGAGCCATGCCGATGGAAGCTGCAACGCGAAGTCCACGAACGCGGCGCGGCGGGATCGATGAACTATTGAGAAAATCCGCAGGTGCCGAGAATCTGGACCGAGTCGCGCGGCAGAAACTGCAACCGTCCGTCTGACGGGCATAGCAGGAAGTGCGTACGCGAACTGTAACCACGTGTTCCAAAACGGCTCACGCACCGCGAACCTCGGTCCGGCCGGCGCGCGCGGCGTAACTCACCTGAATCAAACGACATACCTACCGATCCGGCCTCCGATATCTGTGGCACTGCCGTTGCTCAACTGTAGATTTGAATGAAACGTGCTCGGCTGCTTGCTTGCCGCGGATATTCGCTCCTCGAGGTGATCGTCGTCGTCGGCGTCATCGGTGTGATTTCGGCCATCGCGATCCCGATGACGGCGAATACGCTCGCGAATTTCCGCGTGAGCGGCGACGCGCGCGGCGCCGCGAACGCCGTTGCCCTCGCCAAGATGCGCGCGGCGTCGATCTTCAGCACGGTGCGGGTCCACGTAACGCTCGCTTCGAGAAACTACTTCTTGGAGCGGTGGGACAAAGGCACCAATACGTGGACGGCTGACGGCGGCACCACCTCGCTTTCGCAGAATGTGGTGTTCGGATTCGGCGTCGTCACTGCCGCGCCGGCATTCACGCAAGGCGCTATAGGCCAGGCACCTCTTTGTAAGGACAACGCCGGCGTCGACATCGCCGGCACCGCATGCGTCATCTTCAACTCGCGAGGCGTTCCGGTCGATTCGACCGGCGCGCCGACCGCGGTGGACGCCGTGTACATCACCGACGGCAACGCGGTATTCGGCATCACGATATCCGCGACGGGAATGATCAGAACATGGCGCACGCTGCCGACGGCCACACCGGTATGGGCGAAGCAGTGAGCACAATCCTGCGGCGAGGTGCGCGGGCGGTCCAGGACGAGCGTGGCACCACGCTCATCGAGACCGCCATCGCGTCGGCTATCCTGCTCGTCACGCTCGCAGGTCTCGCCAGCATGGGCGCCCTCGCGACGATGCACACTGAAAATCAGGGTCATCTCGCCCCGCGCACGACCGAGTACGCGCAAGATAAGATGGAGCAGCTCCTCGCGCTTGCTTACGGAGACGTCCTCAGCAACACCGTTGTGTTCCCGGCGACCACCACCGGGGGATCCGGCCTCGCCATCGGCGGAAGCGCGAACACCGCGGCGCCCGTCAATAATTACGTCGACTGGCTCGGTAGTGATGGCAGCCTGCTCGGCGGCGGCGCGGCAGCGCCGGCAGGGTGGTTCTACGAACGCGTCTGGCAGATCAGCTGCGCCGCAGCCGCTTGCACGGACAGCCCGCCAACCGGCATCAAGCAGATCAGCATCACCGTCACAGTACGTTCGTCGGTTGGCGGCTTCATGCTGGCCAAGTCGACGATTGTCGCGCTGAAGGCGTCGGAGTTCTGATCGTGCGGACCCACGCGCGTTCGGAGTCCGGGTTTTCGCTTGCCGAAATGCTCATCGCGACGGGGCTTCTCCTCGTCGTTTCGAGCATCGTGACGAGCGTGCTGCTGCAAATGACGAAACACCAGCAGACGGTGTCGAACCGGACCGAAATGCACAGTGGTGTGCGGGGCGCCACGGAGCTGTTGCAGCAGGAAGTCGGGCAAGCCGGACGCGTCACGCTGCCGGCCGCTGTCGCGCTGACCGAAGCGGTAAACCCGGTCGGAGGCGCGGCACCAGCGGCTTCCTCGTCATGCGATCCCACATCACCGACGACGAATGCCGTAACAGTCCATGTCACGTCGGCAGACGGCATGTTCGCTTCAGCGGGGCCGCCGGCAGCCTACGAAATCCTGACCGTCCTCGATGGCGACACGTCGGAGTCGGTCATCGTTGTTGCCGTCGTGGTCGGCGTCGGCGTCGGCAACTCGACGATTCGCGCGTGCTTCTCGCAGCCGCACGCGAACGCGGCGACCGTCGCCGCCATGGGTGGGTTTGCGACCGGCATCGTACCGCCGACGATGGCCAACGGATCGACCGCGAACAAGCTGAAGCTGTACGGCGACATCAACGGCGCCGGAAAAATGTCGTACGTCGAGTACTACTGCGACAACGGCGATCCCGGCACGGTGGGATCCTTCAATCTTTATCGCAACGTGATGGACTTCGACATTGCTCCGGCGGCAAAGCCGGCGCTGACCGATTCGATGATCCTCCTGAGCAACGTGCACCCGAACCCCGTCGACGCCGGCGGCGCTCCGCGTCCATGCTTCCAATATCAGACGGCGTCGGTGAATGTGGCCGGAACGGCGTATTCGTTCGTCCTCGACGTCGCGGTGACGCTCACCGTATGGACGCAGCAGGCGGACCCCGTGACACACCAGTTCCAAACCGAAACGAAGGCGCTCCTGAACATCTCCCCGCGAAATGTGTTCAGCGCATGGGAGCTCGCGAGCCTTGCGTATACGAATCGTATTCAACCGACGCCCGCGACCGTCGTCGCACTCTTGCCTTGATATGCGGGACTGAAGTTATGCAGATACATCAAGAACGCGGAATCGCTCTCATTGTGGCGCTGTTCCTCATGACCGCCCTGTCGGTGCTCGGCGCCTCGATGATGTTCTTGTCGCAAACGGAAACCTACGCAAGCCTGAACTACCGGGTCATGTCGCAGGCGCGCTATGCGGCGGAAGCCGGTGTGCAGAAGGCGTCCAACTTTCTGCTCGATCCCGCGCAGTACGCGATGCCAACGCCAGTCGGCGGCACGGATCCGATGACGAATTACGACACGACGAAATCCCCCGTGCGCTTCGCCAACGCGCCTGTGGTGCTGTCGGCGACGACCGGAATTGCGTCGAATTATCCGGTCGCCGCCGTGAAGGACGCATTCAACGCGGCTGCAAAGGGCACGCTGTCGGCTGGCAACGCGGGCCTCACGTACAACGCTTACGCCACTCTGATCTCGATGCAGAAGTTCGACTCCTACGGCGGCACCCAGCAGGTCGTGCAGACATGGGAAATCACGGCGGACGGCGGACTCACCGGATCGTCGAAGGCGACGGTCGAAGTGGTCGCGCAGATCGAAACGCCGAGGGTGCCGGCCAACTCGTACGCGGCGTTTGCGACAGCGAACACCTGTGACGCAATCTATTTTCACGGCAACACGACGATCAACAGCTACGATTCGAGCGACCCGAGCTTCACCGCCAGCATCGCGGCAGGCCTCGCGCACAGCACGATGAGCACCGGCGGCGACGTTGGCACGAACGGCAATCTTCACATCCAGGGCAGCGTCGACGTCGAGGGCAACCTGTACACACCGCGCAGCGGCGTCGGCACGTGCTCAGCAGGCGCGGTGACAGGCCTGACTGAAGGTGGCAGCGCCCAGGTGGACGGCAGCATGGTGCAGCTGCCAAAAGCGGTGGCCTATCCGAAACCGATATTTTCCACGGTCCCGCCGACGACATCCGTCACGATCAATTCGACGGGGCTGCTCGCCGCCAACAAAGTCGCGACGTGCGCGGCGCTCGGGCTGACTTATGGCGACACCACCACCGTCCCAGTAGGAAACTGCACTGTGAGCGGCTCGACGCTTACGGTAGACGGGCATGGCTCGGACGTCACCTTGCCGAGCGTCACGGTCGCCAACGGCATAACTTTGGTGTTTCAAGGCAACTCGCCGCCCGCGAACGTGAACATCAACAGTTTGGACGGGACCGGCGCGGTGCAGGTCAACGCCAATATGACGGGTGCGCTCAATCAGGAGGTCGTACTTAAGGTCGCCGGAAAGAACCCCGTCGGCGTGACGAGCCCGACGCTCGCGGATCCGACCGACATGGTCACGCCCATCAACCTCGCGACGCTCTCGTGGAAGCAGAATGCGCCCGCGCAAAGCCTCGACGCGTCCTCGTTTCAGATCGCGTACGGCGGCACCGGAACAATCAGCATGCAGGGCAACAATCAGTCGGCGGTCACCATCTACGCGCCAAACGCGACCTTTGGATTGACTGGAACGGCCGACCTGTTCGGCTCTGTGCTCGCGAAGACCGTCGACAACGGCGGCGACGCGAATATTCACTACGATCGCCGCCTCCGTCACGATTTCTGGGTTGCCGGCCTCCCGATGGTGAGCACGTTCAGCTGGAAGCGGTCACAGTAGCGGCCGCTCAGCCCGCCAATGGCAGCGTGATTTGCAGGCTCGCGCCGCCCTGCGGCGACTTGGCCGCCATGATCCGGCCGTTGTGGAAGACGATGATCTTCTGCACGAGCGCGAGGCCGAGGCCGGTGCCGTTCCGCTTGGACGTGAAGAAGGGCTGAAAGACGCGCTCGCGCGACGCCGCTTCGATGCCGGGACCGTTGTCGTTCACCGCGATTCGAGAGACGCGCAGCGGCCCGTCGACCTCCGACTGGATGACGATGTTCGGTGTCACCGAGGCGCCGGCGCACGCCTCCACAGCGTTTCGCAGCAGGTTGCTGAACGCCTGGCGCAACAGGACCTCGTCGCCTTCGAGATCGCCGAACTCACCGCGCACCGCCACGTCGCCGCCAAGCGCTCGCGCGTCGGCGCGCACCTCCTCCGCCGCGCGCTTGCAGATCGTCGCCAGATCCAGACGCGAGAGCGTCAGTTCCGCGGGCCGCGCGAAGTTGAGGAAGTTGGTGACAACCTGCCCGAGCGATTCCGCCTCGGCCCGAATGCCTTGAATGTAGGGCCGGTACGCCGGCGGGAGCGCCTCGAGATCGCAAAGGCGGCTGTACCCATGAATCGTCGCGAGGCCGTTCCGGAACTCGTGCGCGATGCCGGCCGTCAGCTCGCCGACCGTCGCGAGGCTGTCCTTCAGCCGCAGCTGCGCTTCGAGATCTTTCACCGCCGTGAGGTCGGTGAATAGGCAGATCGCCCCATGCAGCTGCGCGCCGTCGTCGAACAACGGTGAGACGGTGACGCCCACGTGCGACACGCCGCGATGGGCCTCGGGCAGCGTTACCGATCGGCGAACCACAGGTTTCGCGGTCCGCATGCACTCGTCGATCACCTCGGACAACGAGAGCTCGTCAAGCGATCGGCGCACCGCCTCTGGCGTCACATCGTCGGGCAAGCCGAGCATCTTCCGGCCGGCCGGGTTCAGAATCCTGATCTCCTCGTCGAGGCCGACGACGATCAAGCCGGCCGTCAGGCTGCTGATGATCTCGTCGCTCAACCGCTCGGACGCGTCGGCACGCGCCGCCGTCGCGCGTTCCTGCGCTTTCAGTTTGGTGACCGCCTCCTGCAGCGCGGCCGACAGAATCGCCTCCGTTGCAGCGCCCCGTTTGTTGCGCGTGTCGCGCGCTGCCGTGATGAACTTCAGCAGCGCGAAGGTGACGAGCGCGGCGAGCGCGCCGACGATGGCCGTCAACCCGAGGAGAACGTAGGCGCTCGGCTGGTTCACAGCAGACCCATATACCAGCTGAGAATCGCCGGGCCCACCGTGGCGGCTGCGGCCGCTCCGAGCGCCAGGAACGTGCCGAACGGCAGCGCGTACTTCATCGTGCCGCGCCTGGCCACAATCAGCGCAACGCCGATGATCGATCCGGAGACCGATGCGAGCATCAGCGTCATCACCGTGAGCTTCCAGCCGAGGAACGCGCCGACCATGGCCAGCATCTTCACGTCGCCCATCCCAAGGCCTTCTTCGCGGCGCACGCGGTAATACGCTTCGGCCATCGCGTAGAGCAAGCCGCCCCCGAACAGGATGCCAAGCAGAGAGGACATCCAGCCAGGTTCAGCGACCAGGCTGAACGCAAAGCCGACGAGAATGCCCGGCAGCGTGATCACGTTCGGCAGCAGATGATGTTCGAGGTCGATCGCAAAGAGCACGATCAGCGCACATCCGAAGATCAGGCGCGAGGCGAGGAGCGCTCCCGGGCCGTAGTACCACCACGCCGCGGCGAACATCGCGCCGGTGATCGCTTCAACGATCGGGTATCGGATGCCGATCGGCTGTCGGCATGTCCGGCACCTGCCCGTGAGCACTACGAAGCTGATCACGGGAATGTTTTCGTACCACGAGAGCTGCCGGCGGCAGTGCGGACACGCCGAGCCCGGCCACACGACGGACTGCTCGAGCGGCAGCCGGTAGATGCACACGTTGAGAAAACTGCCGATCACTCCGCCGAACGCCGCGGCGAACGCAATCTGCAGCGCCAGCGGCAGCTCGAACGTCATGACGGCGGCCGCTGCCGGGTCGTCTTGTCGGGTTCTTCGGGGAGCGGCCAGAGCGAGGAACGCCGAGAGAGCGACACGCGTCCGTCAGGCGAGAGCTCGTACGGCGCCCCCGCCGGATCGAGCGGCACGCCCGACCACCCGTTGGCGCGCGCAAGCGCCGCCCAGTCGCGCGGCGGAGCTCCGGCGCGGCGCGCAAAGGCGTCGACCGCAGCCTGAAGGCCATCGATCTGATCGAGGGCGCGGAGCTGCAGCAGCCTGTGTTCCGCGTTGTTGCGCAGCCAGTCGTTCTCGGCCGACTCCCGGATCGCTTCCCACATGCGCCGCGACGACGTGCGATCTCCGCCTTCGGCGAGCGTGGTTGCCGCCATCGAGGCCAGCCACCACGGCGCCCCGCGGACGTGGGCGGCACGATCGAACCACTGGGCGGCGGTGCGGAAATCGTGGCGGTACCAGTAGTGCACGAACCCGATATCTTCCATGTACTCCCATTTATCGGGTTGTTCGCGTAAACCCTTTTCCAGGAGCTTCACGGCCAGATCAGGTCGGCCGGCCCCTCCCGGATACGCTTCCGCCAGGAACACGGAGCCGAACCGGTACGCGATGCTGAACCGCGGGTCGAGGGACGTTGTGATATCGAGCATCGGGTAAAGCTGCCGGTACTCGTCGACCGCGATCGAGGCCGGCGGGTCGGGAGCTATGGCCGACGCCAGACGGCGCTTGGCTCCCCCGTAATATTGAATCGCGCGGATCCAGTAGACGTCCGCCGCCAGCCCGTTGAACGCGCCGGTCAACCGCCGAAGCCCAGGCCCCGACGACACTTCAACCGTGTCCTCATCGTCGAAGGAGGGGGGATATTCGCGTTCGCGGACCGCCTGCAGCTGCGCTGCGGCGGCGAGGAGCGCAAGGGCGACGAGCGCCACGCCAACCCGCTGAACAAACTGCCTCATCACGTGGTACACAGCACGACGATTTCCGTGTTCCTCGTGAGTCTTCGTGTCTTCGTGATGAGCCTCTGCATCAGCGCGACCTATTTGAAATCACGCTTCGAAAAAATGTACATGCTCACCGACAGCAGCATCGCGATGTATAGAAGTGCGTAACCGAAAGTGAGCGTCATGTAGCCGAAGGGAACCGCGATGCCGTGAACGACGCGATCCTTCACGTCGAACTGCGCCAGATTCGGCAATATCCAGTACAGACCGCGCGCGACCCGCGCCGCCGTTTCCGAATCGACGATCTGATCGAAGTTGCGAAGATCCCCGCTCAGGTGTCCGACGATGAAGAGACCGAAGGTGAAGGCGGCGGACAGAATGGGCGTCGAGAAGCTGGAGAAGAACGTCGCGATCGCCGTGATCACCATCAGCTCGAGAAAGATGAGCGAGATCGCCTTGAGCAGCGCCGGATCGAGCGCCGGCGCGTCCCAGCCGCTTTGTACGAGCGCCGGAACACCCCATGACTTATACACGAGCACCGCGTACAGCGCGGCCGCCATCACCGCGACGTTGACCGCGAGCGTCAGCGTCAGCCCGGCGTATTTGCCGAGCACGAGCTGGTAGCGGTGAATCGGCTTGGACAGAAGGCTGTAGATGCTCCGCCTCTCCACTTCCTTCGAGACGAGGTTGATGCCGATGAAAATGGCGATGAACAGGCCGAAGAGCGCCGTGGCCGACAGGCCAAGGTCCTTGATGATCTTGACGTCCTGACCGGCGGTGAGCTGGCCGAGCAGGTACGAGGCGCCAATCAGGATGACCGCGAAGACGACGAGGTTGTAGAGCACCTTGTCGCGGACAGACTCGCGAAAGACGTTGACGGCAATGGCAGCGGTCGCCCTCATCGCGTGACCTGCTGCACGAAGAAATCTTCGAGCGTCTGGCGAATGGGATTCAACGACACCAGCTCGGCCCCCCCGCTCGTCAGATGCGCAAGGAGACTTTCGGGCGCCGCGTCGAGCGGCAGCTCGAGCGCGTATCGCCCTTCGTCGATGCGCACCGCGCGCGTCACGCGCGAGCCCAACGCCGCGATCATCGCCTCGGTCGCGTGCGCAATCACGAGCTCCCATCCGGTCGGCCGAAACGGGACCATCTCCGCAAGGCGGCCGGCCGCGACGAGCCTGCCCTTCGCGAGAATCGCCACACGGCTGCAGAGCGCCTCGGCATCGCTCAACACATGCGAGCTGAAGAACACCGTGCAGCCTTTGTCGCGCAGGCGCAGAATGAGCGCGCGGACGTCGCGCCGTCCGAGCGGATCGAGTCCAGACATCGGCTCGTCGAGAATTACGAGCTCCGGGTCGTTCAAGAGCGCTTGCGCGATGCCGACGCGCTGCAGCATTCCTTTCGAGAACTTGCGGAGCTGGAGCCGCCGTTCAGCGCCGATGCCGACCTGATCGAGAAGTCGCCCGGCGAGCCCGCGGCGTTCGACGCTCGGGATCCCGAGCAGCGCCGCGAAGTAAACGAGCAGTTCCTCAGCGGTGAGGTGATCGTAGAAGTACGGATTCTCAGGAAGATAGCCAATCCGGCGTTTCGCGGCGACGTCGCCGAGCGGGCGGCCGAGAATCTCTGCGGCGCCCGACGTCGGAAACACGAGCTGCATCAGCAGCTTGAGCGTCGTCGTTTTGCCGGCGCCGTTCGGGCCGAGAAAGCCGAACACCTCGCCCGCTCCAACGTCGAGCGTCAGGCCGTCAAGCGCGCGATGCGGACGTTTGCGCCAGAAGCCAACGGCGTAATCCTTGGTGAGCTCGAACGTTCGAAGAGCGCTTGTCACGCGCGGGTGGGGACAATCATCGAGGGTGCGCGAGCTCGTACGCGATGGCCTGATCGAAGTACAGCGGCTGGATCGCCGAGTCGAACTTGACGCCGTTCACGAAGAAGGTCGGCGTGCCGCGCACGCCGAGCTGCGCGCCAAGCGCGATGTCGCCTTTGACGAGCGCGATCGTCGCCGGATATCTCGCGTCGAAATCGTTGACCTGCCCCACGTCGTGCGCCGCTTGACGGACGATCGGCGGCGTCATACCGGCCTGGTGCGTGTACAGCCAGTCCTCCATCTCCGCTCCGCGGTTGTGCTCCTTGGCGAGGCGGACGGCAACGGCCGCTTCGCACGCGGCGACGTGAATCATCGCCGTGACGTTCGGGTTGCAGTTCGGATTGAGCGGATAGTCCTTCATCACGAGGCGGACGGCACCCGGCTGGGTCGTCTCGTACTTCGCGAAGATCGGCTTGTAGGCGAGATACGACTGGCTGCACGCGGGACACTGGTAGTCGTTGAACTTCACGACCAGCACCTTCGCGCCTTCCGTCGGTATCACCAGCGGGATGCGCGGCGCCGATGCCATGAAGCGCTCCAACTCGGAGCGCTGGTCAGCAGTTGGCTGCGCGAGCTGCGCTTCGGCCGCCGTGCCTTCGCGCGGAAAGAAGGCGAGCGTCGACGCAGCGCCGGCGAAAAACAGAACGGCAACGGCAATGGCGAGCGGGCTGCCGACGAACACACGCAAGTCGTTCGCGGCGCGGCGGGGCAAAGTGGTCATGGGAAATGTCGTGGCCGCACCGGAAATGAGAAAAAGGCCAATCACCGCGGCGTACGTGATCAGACAAAGAATGCACACGGCCTTCACGATCACGAAGGAGGCGTAGCCGAGATACAGCACGACAGCCAGCGCGAGCGTGGACAACACAAACAGATAACCGGGAATGCTCTCGCGAACGGCAGGACGTGCCGTCATTCCCAGGGCCGACAGCAGCGCCGCGACGATGAACCAGAAGGCGCCGAAGATCGCGACGGGAACGCCGCGGAACGTGCTGAAACGGCTCTGGTACACCTCCGTGCAGCTCACCTTCGCGCTGACATCACAGAAGCTCTGATACGACGGATCGAACAGCAGGTGATAGTGCACGTAGGTGGCGCCGAGAGATGCGCCGAGCCCAATCACGGCGCACACGAGCGCGAACCGCACCGCAGACTTGCTCATGGAGGACGTACGAGTTGTAACCGAGGTAGGCAGCGGCGTCAAGCGGCGTCCCGATCGTGCGAAGGGGCTCAGAACGACGAATCGGGGTTCTGACCGCCAGAACCCCGATTCACCTTCAAACGCTCCGAAACTTACTGGACGGGCTTGACCGAGCCGGCGATGGCCAGCGGTTCAGCCAGAGTGGCCGCGGTGTCCTGGAAAATCGTGCCGCGCGTGTCGGTGCCGAAGTAGCGCGTGCCCGTGCCCTGCGGCGTGATCGGGTCGGCCTTGCCGAAGTAGACGCTCTGGGCATCCGCTGCCGACGTGTTGCACGTCGACGCCTTCGTCGTCACGATCGTCGCGCCCGCGCCTGCCGCGAGGCTGACGGTGTAGCCGCTCTTGGACGAGGGGTCGGTCGAGAGGTCCGGGCTGATGAAGCCAGTGCCGCCGGCCGGAGCCTTGAAGAGGTCCGCCAGGGTCGTCGCGTACCCGCCGTTGGCGCAGCTCGAGGAGTACGCCGCCTGGCCGCTGTTAATCGCACGCAGCGAGCCGATGGCCGAAGCCTCGTTGCCCGCCATGCGCGCCCGCAAGAGGCCGGGAATAGCGATCGCGGCAATGATTCCGATGATGGCGACGACAATCAGCAACTCGATGAGCGTAAAACCCTTGGCGTTCCGAATCTTCATTACATGCTCCTTCGGGAAAAACCGGTCGAACTCGCTGTATGCGGTTGGCCGGGATATCAGACGGCTATCCCAGCAGCAACCGGAATGCCACAGCTCTGCGGTTCGATTAACTTGGCTGCAAGTGCTTTATATTCTATCACTTCATCTGTTAGACGAATGCGGGGCGCGGATGGGCGGTGGCCGGAATTGACAGTTATCGTCACCGCTCCCCGACAAGGAGTGTCAGCGCGAAAATTGAGATTGGGATTGAATAACGGAGGAAGTGTGCAGAAAACAAGAGAAGCGCGGGCTCAGGCCCGCGAGCGGACCTGAACCCGAGCTCGTGAAGGGCTCTACTGAACCGGCTTGACGCTGCCGGCGATCGCCAGCGGTTCAGCAAGGACCGCGGCGGTGTCCTGGAAGATCGTGCCGCGCGTGTCGGTGCCGAAATACCGCGTCCCGGTGCCGTTCGGAGTCACCGGCGTGCCCTTGGCGAAGTAGACGCTTTGCGCATCAGCCGCAGCCGTGTTGCACGTCGATGCTTTTGTCGTGACCACCGTCGCGCCCGCACCCGCCGCGAGCGTCACAGTGTACCCGCTCTTCGTCGAGGGGTCGGTTGAGAGGTCCGGGCTGATGAAGCCCGTCCCGCCCGCCGGCGCCTTGAACAGGTCAGCCAGGGTGCTCGCATATCCGCCGTTCGCGCAACTCGACGAGTACGCTGCTTGACCGCTGTTGATCGCTCGGAGCGAGCCGATCGCCGACGCCTCGTTGCCAGCCATGCGGGCGCGGAGAAGCCCAGGGATGGCAATTGCGGCGATGATGCCGATGATCGCGACGACGATCAGCAGCTCGATGAGCGTGAAACCCTTGGCATTCCGGATCTTCATCAAAACTCCTAACTGGTTTACTGAGGAACAGTCCCCATAGGTTGCGTGTGGCTCGATTGACGACAGCAGCAACGAACGTGCCGAAGCTCGTCCTTACAGCCGATCGATTAACGTCAACATAAACAAAGACTTACGACGTCGCGCTCAGCGCCATCTCCGAATCTGCCGGCACAACTGACATTTAGCGGCACACTGACATGACGGTTAACGTCACTCAGAACT
>Ga0105240_10005357_pt1 | contig 19140 bp, 16 predicted proteins | sample KBSC54metaG_FD_80426 | JGI IMG/M metagenome (GOLD analysis project Ga0105240, IMG submission 80426) | Corn rhizosphere microbial communities from Kellogg Biological Station, Michigan, USA - KBS C5-4 metaG | ecosystem: Host-associated > Plants > Roots > Rhizosphere > Soil | place: Michigan, USA... | reverse complement strand
TGATGAAGCGCGGCATGGCGCCGATCCGCAGCCGCAAGTGGCCGATCTGCGCCGGTCTGATCGGTGCGGGCGCGTTTACCATTCCTGCCGCCTACACCCCGAGCACCTTCATGGCTATCGTCTACATCTCGCTGGCGATGGCGTTCGTGAACATGGCAAGCGGTGGCGCATGGGCACTGGTCAGCGTGGCGATTCCACGCCGTCTGGTCGCTTCGCTGGGCAGCCTGCAGAACTTCGGCGGCTACCTCGGCGGCTCGCTGGCTCCATTGATCACCGGCATCGTGGTCGACAAGACTCATTCGTTCGTCAATGCCTTGCTGATCAGCGCCGCCGTCGCCTTTGCTGCTGCGCTGGTGTACATGTTCGTGGTGAACAAGCCGATCGAAGGCGACCGGGTGGCAGCGTAATTTTATTTTCGATCTGAAGGAAAGCACATGACATTCACTCCCAATCTGTTCCAGGGTAAAACCGCGCTGGTCACCGGCGGCACCCAGGGGATCGGCGGCGCAGTGGCGCGCCAGCTCGCCGCCATGGGCGCCAAGGTCATCGCGGCAGGCTTGCCGCCGTTCGCCACGGAGGAGTTCAGCGACACCGGCATCACGCTGGCTGAACTCAACGTGGCATCCGAAGACAGCGTCAAAAACCTGTTCGCCGGCATCAAGCAACTCGACATCGTGATCAACTGCGCCGGCATCATCAAGCGCGGCGCCGAACACGAAGTCGATGTCTTCGAACAGGTCATCGCCGTCAACCTGACCGGCACCATGCGTGTCTGTTCGGCGGCGCGTCCCTTGCTGAAAGAAAGCAAGGGCTGCATCGTCAACCTGGCATCAATGCTGAGTTTCTTCGGCGGCGGCCTGGTGCCGGGCTACAGCGCCAGCAAAGGCGGTGTCGCGCAACTGACCAAGTCGCTGGCGATTGCCTATGCCGCCGACGGCATCCGCGTCAACGCAGTGGCGCCGGGATGGATCGCAACGCCATTGACCAAAGCATTGCAGGAAGACCCGGCACGCTCCGGCCCTATCCTGCAACGCACGCCACTGAATCGTTGGGGTACGCCGGAAGACATCGGCAACGTCACCGCATTCCTGTGCACGCCGGCCGCTTCCTTCATGACCGGCGCCGTCGTGCCGGTCGACGGCGGCTATCTGGTGTCGTAGTGTTTTTCCGCAGTACCTGATCTGCCTTTTTCCGGTGCCGTCCAGATTGGCGGCGCCGGAAAATCCCTCGGCTATAATGCGCCTCTGCAGTCCTCCGCCTTCCCGTCCTTTGCGCCCGACCGCCTGAAACTATGCCGACTTCCGATACTGCTGCCGAAGAGAATCCAAAGATTGCCGGCACTGCCGCGTTCTCCAAATTCATAGCCGTTCTGCAACTGATCGCCGATCAGGAAGCACCCTTGTCGATTGCCCAGCTGAGCGCGCAGAGCGGTTATCCGCGCCCCACCGTCTATCGCATCCTCGCCGCGCTGATGGCCGAAGGCATGGTGGTGGAAAATCCACGCACCACGCATTTTGAACTCGGCCCGCGTCTGATCAACCTGGCCAGCAAATCGTGGGCCAAGTCCGATATCCGCACCGCCGCCATCGACGCTCTGCACACGCTGCGCGACACCACGCGTGAAACCGTCCACCTTGCAGTGCCCAGCGACAACGGCATGGTCTACATCGAAAAACTGGAAAGCCCGCAAGCCGTGCGCATGACCTCGCGCGTCGGTACCCGCGTAACGCTGTATTCCAGCTCGGTCGGCAAAGCTTATCTGGCTGCGCTGGGTAAAGAACAACGCCGCAGTCTGCTCCGCACTGTCAAGATGCAGAAGTTCACCGAGCACACCATCACCGATCCCGAAGCGCTGCACGCTGAAATCGCCATGACCGAACAGCGCGGCTATGCAGAAGACCGCGAAGAAAACGAAGCGCAGATTTTTTGCCTGGGCGCCGCCATCCGTGGCAGCGATGGCGCACCGGTCGCCTGCATCAGCATCAGTATTCCAGTCTTCCGCAAACATGAAGACCTGCAAGCCACCTACATCAATCCACTGCTGGCAACCTGCAAAGCCATCTCACTGAAGCTGGCCGGCCCGCGATAAACCGCGGTTTATTGCATTCCGCACTCACGCTTCTCGCTTACACAGCTTAACGAAGTGTTACCAATTGCTTCCCCTGCGCATGCCAGGCCGGGGAACTGGTTAAATCCAGCTTTCCGTTTGACGAAAGCACGCAATGAAATATGCGGTTCTCCTTCCCCGCTTCACCTCTTTTCTGCAGGCTGCGGCACTCTCGCTAAGTCTGCTGGCGCTGACGCCGATGCCCGCACAGGCGACGCCGCTGATGGATCTGTTCCCGGAAGACATCATCAATACAGTGCAGCAGCTCAAACCTGACCTGAACCTTAACCCCAACCAACAAATACTCTGGCGTCAGACCGAACAGAAGACACTCGCTATCGTGCGGCAACATCAATTGCGGCGTGATCGACTACAGGCAGAAACTGCACGCAACATGAGCAAACCTGGTTTTGAGTTGCGCGATCTTGGCCGCGCAGTTGAACAAGAATCAGCGCTCTCGGAAGAAGACAACCGTCAACTGCGCGAACTCTGGCTGACCGTCGCTGATGCGCTGGATGATAAGCAGCGGCAGGCAGTTCAGACCTTCATCGCCGACCGTTTGCAGCGCGCGGCAGAACATGGCGGCGGCGCTCCGGAAAAGGGTGAAGGCGGCCGCATGGGCGGCAAGCGCGGTGGCGGAGGTAGTAGCAGCGGCGGAATGGGAGGTTCCGGCGGCATGGGTGGCATGGGAGGGTCCAGCGGCGGATCGCAATTCTGACGTGAGGTCGCGCAGGACGATGCAGATAACAAAGCGGCTTCCGACCAATGAGGAAGCCGCATTCTTTGCTCACACCTCTGGCGGCAAATCCACGGTGAACAGATTCTTGCCGTCGACATTGTGCAAGGACACCGTCATCACCCGCGTCTTCGCATCGATCTTGCCGATGCCGAAAAACTGAAACAGATCCGCCGGTGAACGATTCTGCTTCATGTCGGCAGGAATACTCGCATAGCGCACGTCCGGACCGAATGTCCGGTCGATCTCGCCTGGGCCGAAAGTACCCGCATGCAAAGGTCCGCCGACAAATTCCCAGAACGGTTTGAAGTCAGTGAATTGCGCCTTCTCCGGCATGTAATACGTTGCTGATGCGTAGTGCACGTCAGCCGTCACCCACACCACATTCTTGATATTGTGACGCTTGATGAAGCGCAGCAACTCCGCGACCTCCAGCTCTCGTCCCGACGGCTTGCCGTTGTCGGCATTGGCCCAGGCTTCAAAGGTGCCCTGCGGTACATCCGGATTCAGATCGGGTACGACAATCGAGATCGGCATGTCACTGGCGATGACCTTCCAGGTCGATCGCGAACGCAGCAGCGCCTGCTTGATCCAGCGCATCTGCGCCGCGCCGAGGAAGGCCGCATCTTGTCCTTGCACCGATTGACGGTTCGGCGAATTGGCGCCGCGATAGCTACGCTCGTCGAGCATGAAGACTTCCAGCAACGGCCCATAATTGAACGCACGATAAATGCGTTCCGGATCGGCGACATCGATGCGAAACGGGTTGTACTCGAACATTGCCTGCCGCGCACGTTGCTTCAGCACGTTCAGTTCACGCTCCTGATACCGTTTCTCGGCCTCACCAATGACCTGCCCGGGATACCAGTTGTTGCGCACCTCATGGTCATCCCATTGCACGAGGAAAGGCACCTCGGCCATGAAGCACTTCTTGTTGGCGTCCATCAGGTTGTACGCAAAGTTGCCGCGATAGTCGTCGAGTGTCTGCGCGACTTTGGACTTGGCCGGCGTCACCAGATTGCGCCAGATGCTGCCGTCATCCAGCGTCACCTCGGCCTGAATCGGACCATCGGCGTAAATCTGATCACCGGAATGAATGAAGAAATCCGGCTTGAAACGACGCATGGTTTCATACACGCGATAACCACCCCAGGCTTCATTGATACCCCAGCCCTGCCCCGCTTCATCACCGGAAAACGCGAAGCTGATATCGCGCTCTCCGCCGCCCGGAATAATGAGACTACCCGTCACCGGTGCACTCCAGGCCGACTCGTGCAGCAAGTCCTGAAAACGCACACGATAAAACAGCCGCTGCGACACGGGCAAGCCGCGCAGATCCATCCGCGCGGTGTAATCGTTGCGCGCCAGCGCCGCCGGACCGGTGATAGTCAGCGCATCCTTGAAATTCTCGTGCACCGAATACTCCACCACCATCCGCGCCGCGCGATCAGTGCGGCTCCATAGCATCGCTGTATCGCGCGTGATGTCGCCACTCATGGCGCCGCTGTCGACTTGCGGCCGCAATCGCTCCGACGTCACGATGGCAGGAGCCTGCTGGGCAAATGCGGGCGCAAGCGTACCGACGGTCAGCAAGGCGCCGGTACCAAGCGCCGTATCACGCAGAAAGTTGCGGCGGCCGTTGCCGTTCGCGCTGTCCGCGCTATCGGCATTACCGGTATTGCTGAAGGAGGATAAAGATGAAGAGGATCGATCGTCGGACATGGCGGGCTCCTTGGCTGGCGGTATGAAAAATTGCAATGTAGCAAGGCAATGTGACCGTCCCATGAACAGATATCGAGGTAATGAACCTTCTCGCACTCGCCTTCACATTTCGCCATTCCCCAAAGAAAAGCCCGAATTACTTCGGTCTGACGTCAACAAAACAAGCACCCCGACAAATTTGCGCGGGCTGCTCGTCTTTTTTAGACGCACCAAGCAGACGCATCATTTCGCACGGTTTACGTGCGATAGCCGGTTAGTCACGGAAGGCGCCAACAATTTCCCCTTTAAATTCAGCCGCTTAAATTTTTGCACCGAAATGGAATGATTTTTGCTTTATTAGGTGCTTTTTAAACTTTTTTGCACAGTTATTGGGAGATTTTTCTGTGGACGATCACAAAAATGGTGCCGATGCACTCTTCATTTTGCTCGGCGCAATCATGATCCTGGCGATGCATGCCGGCTTCGCTTTCCTGGAACTGGGAACGGTGCGCCGCAAAAACCAGGTCAACGCGCTGGTCAAGATACTTGCCGATTTTGCGGTATCGACCATCGCCTACTTTTTCGTCGGCTACTACGTTGCTTATGGCGTCAGCTTTTTCAGCGGTGCGGAAACGCTGGCCGCGCGCAGCGGCTTTGAGCTGGTCAAGTTCTTTTTCCTGCTGACTTTTGCGGCCGCGATTCCCGCCATCATTTCGGGCGGTATCGCCGAACGCTCCAAATTCCATCCGCAACTGATTGCCACCGCTGTGCTGGTTGGTCTGGTGTACCCCTTCTTCGAAGGCATCGCCTGGAACCAGCACTTCGGCGTGCAGGCGTGGATCAAGAACGTCTTCGGCGCAGAATTTCACGACTTCGCCGGCTCCATCGTGGTCCACGCGGTCGGTGGCTGGATCGCCTTGCCTGCGGTGCTGCTGCTGGGCGCACGACGCGGGCGCTATACCAAGGAGGGCGCCGTCGCCGCGCATCCGCCATCCAACATCCCATTCCTCGCACTCGGCGCCTGGATCCTCACGGTCGGCTGGTTCGGCTTCAACGTCATGAGCGCGCAAACCCTCGACAAGATGAACGGCCTGGTCGCCCTGAACTCACTCATGGCCATGGCCGGCGGCACGCTGGTCGCGCTGATCATGGGCAAGAACGACCCCGGCTTCGTCTACAACGGGCCGCTGGCCGGACTGGTCGCCGTGTGCGCAGGCTCCGACCTGATGCATCCGCTCGGCGCGCTGGTCACCGGCGGCATCGCGGGTGCGATCTTCGTGTGGATGTTCACCCGCACGCAAAACAAGTGGAAGATCGACGACGTCCTGGGCGTCTGGCCGCTGCACGGCCTGTGCGGTGCATGGGGTGGACTGGCTGCCGGCATCTTCGGCCTGAAGGCACTCGGCGGCATCGGCGGCGTATCCTTCATGGCGCAGCTGTGCGGCACCGTGCTGGGCATTGCCATCGCCGCCATCGGCGGCTGGATCGTCTACGGCCTGCTCAAGAAAGCCATCGGCATCCGCCTCGATCCGGAACAGGAATTCGAAGGCGCGGATCTGTCGATCCACAAGATTTCGTCTACGGCGGAGCGGGAAACGAGCTGGTAGGCAGTGATAGAAACTAATAAAGTCTGTCGGATGGGAATAAAGTCTGTCGGGAGCGGTAAAGTCTGTCGACATGTTTGATGCTGTACAGATATATTCTCCTTAGAAACATTCACGCCCAAAACGAAAGGTTTGTTGAAATCGGCCAGCAGGGGCCATCGATAGATAGCCCCTGGTCCCGCTAAATCCTCAGACGTCTATTTGCTCTGCAAGCTCAAGCGCATCGTCTACCTCTATTCCCAAATACCGAACGGTACTTTCTAGTTTTGTGTGACCTAGGAGCAGTTGGATGGCTCGTAGATTCTTAGTCCGCCGATAGATGAGGGTTGGTTTTGTACGGCGCATGCTGTGTGTTCCGTAAGCAGATGGATCAAGGCCGATACCAGCTATCCATTTCTTAACGATCCGAGCATACTGCCTGGTGGATAGTCGAGCAAGAAGCGAAGAGCCTGACAAGCCTCCCTTCTGACAACTCATCGTAAGAGGGGCTGCGGTGGATGTCACTGGATCCAAAATCGGACTCTTAACGCGCTTCTACCCCTGAGTTCCTTACCAAGACTTCATAGGTTCTTGCCGTAGAACGGCGTAAGTTTGGCTACCGCAGTCTCCACGTACTTGGGTACCCAGTAGGTCTCGATGTGAGTGGCGCCTTCGATCTTGAATAGTTCTTTGTCCTTGGCACCAGTCGCTTTGGAGAACGCCTCCTCCGTCATGTAGAGGCTGTCGGCCTTGCTGCCGGCCATCATCAGTAGGGGCTGTTCGATCAGCGCGATCTGATCTGTGGCATCCCATCGCATCAAGTCGAGCAGGCTGCTCGTTGTGTACTTAAAGGTCGAGTTGGGATGCGCGTGAGTGCGCCAGTAGTATTCATAGCCCTGCCGATACATCTCGAACGGCAACGCGGCTATTTGCGCGTCTGTCATGTCCGCATCACCGGAATAGAGAATCTTGCCGCCGGCCATCTGCTGGGCCCTTGCATCCGAGGCTTGCCGCAGACGCTGCTGGATCGTAGTGAGCTGCGAGTCGGCGAATCCGTTGCGTCGGACGCGACCGGAATTAAACATGCTCAGAGTTGCCACCGCCTTGAAGCGCTTATCGGTTTTGGCCGCAGCCAGCGAATAGCCTCCGCCGCCACAGATGCCGAGCAAGCCAAGGCGCTCGGCGTCCACGCCAGCATACGTGGTGATGAAGTCTGCCATGCCGTGAATGTCCTCGATGCGGTTCGTGGGTGTGTCCACGGAGCGCGGCAGTCCGCCACTGCCTCCCTGGAAAGCCGCATCGGCTGCAATCGCGACGTAGCCAAGTTCAGCCAGGCGCTGCGCGTACAGGCCGGCGGTTTGTTCCTTTACCCCGCCATTGGGATGAGCGACGACGACCGCGGGATACTTCTTCGCTGGGTCGAAGTTCGCCGGCGTGTACACGTTGGCTACGACGTCCAGGTCGTTGAGCTTGTACTTCACGGGATGGATGTTGACTGCGCCCGGCACATTGGCGGTGATCGCATCACCATACACCAATGTAAAAGGGTTCTTTCTATAGTCGGCCGCAGCGGCAGGTGTAGCGAGAGTCATCAGTGGCACTCCAAGGGTTATTGCAGAAATTGCGAGCGTAGAAGTTCCGAGGAACTCACGGCGCTTCACGTCGATAGTGTTGTCGGACATATAGAATCCGATTTTCTGAGACCTGGACCGCGAAAGAGCGGCCAGGTGTAAGAGCTCAATCGAGCTTCTTTTGGGTGAGGAAGAAAGACACCAGGTCAGCGATCTGCACGTTGTTCAGGTCGGACATGATGAAGTGCGTGTTTCCGCGAATGCCCAACTCGGGAAGATGCACCAACTGGGCGTCGCCGCCATGTTTGTTGATGGCATCGACCCAAATGCGGGCCATGGCAAGTCGCACGCGCCAGTTGTCCTGGCCCCGCTCGGCAGTTGGCTCTGTCGGGAAGTTGTCGCCGTAGTAGACGATGATAGGGATTCGAGTGAGCTTCTCGAAATCCTCTGTCGACACGGGCTCCGGTGCCAGGGGACCTGCTGCACTGGGCATGACAGGGGGAAGTTCTCCCTGTGGGAAGATGAAGCCGCTGCCAGGCTCGAATGCAATGATGGCCTTGACGTTGGGCGACTTGATGGCTGTCAGCCAGCCAGGGCCGCCACCTTGCGAGTGCGTAAAGAGGATTGCCGGTCCGGTCTTCGTGAACAGCGCTGCCATGGCGTCCGAAATCACGTCGGCATCGTAAGGGCCGGTGTTGGGCGTAACCGAGCGGAAGAACTGGTCCAGCGTCTCCGGCTTGCGGTCGAATTGCACATTATCGAAGTATCGCGGCCATTTTCCGATGCGAAACTGGTCAAAGAACAGCTGGTCGTTCGGTGCTGGAGCGACTGATGCCGCAACGGTGCTATTGCCGGCACGACCACGGCGCGGTTGGTCGACCACATAGACTGGGAAGCCGCGGCGCAGGAACAAAGTCTGAAAGCCCTCCCGACCGTCCGAAGTGGTTTCCCAACTGCGCGCCGACTGGAAGGCTCCATGCAGCATGACGATGGGCAAGGGCCTGGGGTGCAGCGGCACCTGATAGAAGGCGTACAAATGGTCGCCATGGAAACTCTGCCCGGCAGCTGTCGGTTTGTTGTTGTCGTAGTTGCCAGGAGCCTTTAATACGGCGCCTCCGACAGCGAAGCTACCTTGCGCTTGGATCACCAGAGGAGTAGAGGCGTTTCCGGCACCGCTGGGCTGGGTCGCGCAGCCAGCGATGCAAGTTGTCAGGGCGATGACGGTAGTCATCAGGGTTCGATTGATGTTCATGCTTAGCCTTTCGATGCAGCGGCCAGGACTTGTGTGAGCGCTTCGTTCGCACGAGCGGCAACTTCGGGGCTGACCTCCTCGGCCAGAGCTCGCGTCAGCTGGCCCAACTGCGCGGCGGTCAAGCCCACGCGCAGGCTTGCCCGCATGTGGGAGCGCAACTGCGCCCCCGCCCCCGGGGTTGCTGCGAGTGCGCCCACGGTCGTCAGCTCGCGGCTCTGCCAATCGAGGTTGTCGCGCTCAAAAATGTCGCCGAACAGATGAGCCTGCAGGAACTGATTGATGGGAGGTGCGAAGTCGAACACAGCTCCTTGTACCGGTCCACCGGAAATCTCCGTCTGGTTCGCTCTGCCCACCGTCACCAGCTCCTCGCCTGTGGCAACCTTTCTGCTGGGCTCACGCCCTTGAGCATCCTTGATCCCACGCTGCTTGCGTACTTCGACTACCTTCAACAGTTCACCGAGTGCATTAAGACTTCTTGGGAAGCCCGCGTAGGCATAGAGCTGCACCAAAATCTCCTTGGTCTCGCTGACGGTCAAGCCGGCATCGAGCCCTTGATTTAGCGCGGAGTTCAGTCTGGGCATATCACTGCTCGCCACGAAGGCTGCAATGAGCGGAATAGCACGCTGCCGGGGCGACAAGGTTTCGGATGAGGGGTACGCATGGGATTTGGCACCTACAGTGGGACCGGGGGCCGCACTGCTCACAGCGGCCAGATATTCTTGATCGGTGACCTTGTCTTGCCAGGTCACCGAGATGCCGTTTTCCTTTTCCGCGATAGCAACATGCGTCATTGAGCCATTGGGGCCGGCACCATGCCAGTGGAGCACGTTCGCGGGAATGGTGACAACGTCGCCGGGGCGGATCACCCGTGCCGGCTGCCCCTTTTGCTGAACCAGACCTTCTCCGGCCGTGACGATCAGGGTCTGTCCCAGAGGGTGGCTGTGCCAAGCCGTTCTGGCGCGAGGCTCGAAGGTCACCGTGGCGCCTGCAGCCTTGCCCGGCTCCAATGCCTGGAAGGGCGAGCTGATGCGTACACTGCCGGTAAAGGTGTCGGCCGCTCCCGTGGCGACGGGCTGGACCGACGCCGAACGTACCTCGACAACCGGAGCAACCGCAGTGGTACCGATGGACTGCGCGTCGGCAGCGGCTGCCGCTCCAGTCAGGGCGATGCAAAGGAGTGATTTCATGAGAGAGCCTTTTGCTGTTGAGCCTGCCGGTTACGGTGCGGCACGACAATGAAAAACCAGGAGACGAGCAATGCCAGGACGAGGAGTAGCGCGGCCATATCCATAACGACCGAAATGCGGTGTGCGAGGCTCGCTACATCTTGCGTACCTGCAGGGGCTGCGCTGGCAAAAACAAGCACAAGCAGAGCAAGCCCTAAGGCGCCGCCGAGCTGGTGCGCTACATTGACCAGGCCCGACGCCGCCCCGGCATCTTTCTGAGTGACGCCGGACACACCTGCAGCAGTCAGCGGGGCCAGCAAAAGGCCTTGACCAAGGCCAATCAGTACCATGGGCAGTGCGACGCCGGCCCAGTAGGTGGAATCGGCATCAGCCTGACCAAGCCAGGCGAGGCCAATCACACCGAGCACCAGGCCAACGATAAGCAAAGCCTCGTTGCCGAAACGGCGACCCAGTTTTGGCACTGCCATCGCCGACGCGAAGTTGGGCAGCGTAACAGGTAAAAACGCCAATCCAGCTTGAATCGGCCGCAGATGGAGTACACCCTGTAAAAACTGAGTGGAGAAGAACCAGAATCCCACGGCGCCGCCAAGGAAAAGCATGCGGGCGATGTATGCGCCAGTCCGTTCTCGGCTGGTCAACAAGCGCAGCGGCAGGATGGGATGGCTGACGTTGCGTTCGATGAAGACGAAAGCTACGATCATCAGTACAGCGCCAATCAGAGCGGTCTGCACGAGGGTGTCACCCCAGCCGGCGTCGGCTGCGCGCACCAGGCTGTAGACCAACGCTGTCATTCCCATCGTCGAGCTGATGGCGCCGCCCATGTCGAACTTCCCTGGTTGCTTTTGCGTTTCGTCAATGTGGCGACGTGCAGCAATGATGAGGCACACGCCAATCGGAAGATTGATGAAGAAGCCAGCGCGCCAGGAGACCAGATCAGCGAAAAATCCACCCAGCACCAACCCCAAGGTTGCGCCCACCCCTGCAGCCGCCGCATACAGAGAAAGTGCGCGGGTTCGTTGGGGGCCCTCGGCGAAATGGGTGGAAAGAAGAGCTAACGTCGACGGCGCAAGCACCGCGGCGCCGGCACCCTGGATGGCTCGGGCGGTCAGCAGCCAGGTGACGGAAGGCGCGCAACCAATCGCGACCGAAGCCATCGTGAACAGCGACAGTCCGAGAATGAACATGCGCCTGCGGCCCAGGATGTCGCCGGCCCGAGCGCCCAGCAGCAGCAAGCCGCCAAAGGTCAGGGTATAAGCATTGGTCACCCAGGACAACTGAGCTGCCGTAAAGCCCAGGCTGTCTTGAATACGCGGGAGGGCGGTGATGACGATGGAAATATCCACCACGATCATGAGGTAGCTGGCGACGATGATGGCCAGCACTGCACCCGCATGGTGGGCCGGCGAGCTTGGCGGGGCGATGTTCATGGCGTCACTCAAATGTCGAGCTTGCGCTCGGACATCCATTTGACAATGGAAGGATCGCGATGCGAGAAGAAGCTGCTTGTGTTGGTGTCGAGCGTTGCGATGCGAGTCATATCGGCATCGTCGAGCTCGAAATCGAAGATGGCGATGTTTTCGGCCATGCGTTCCTTGCGCACTGACTTGGCAAGGGCGACGATCCCTCGTTGCACGAGCCAGCGCAGTACCACTTGACCGACCGACTTTCCATGTTGTGTAGCGATGTCCGTCAGCGCTTCGTTCTCGAAGAGACCATTGCGGCCTTCGGCGAACGGCGCCCACGCTTCAGCTTGCACACCGATTTCAGCCATGAATGGGGCCGTTTCCAGCTGCTGCTGGAACGGGTTGATCTCGACCTGGTTGACTGCCGGCGCAATTTCGTTGAACGCTTTGATGTCCATCAAGCGGTCCGGATGGAAATTACTTACGCCGATGGCGCGCAGCTTACCGGCGCGGTATGCATCCTCCATTGCGCGCCACGCCCCATGGACGTCGCCGAACGGCTGGTGGATCAGATAAAGGTCGAGGTAATCGACTTGTAATCGCCGCAGAGACTTCTCGATCGCCTGCTGCGTGCGCTCGTAACCGGTTTCCTGGACCCACAGCTTGCTGGTGACAAACAACTGGTCGCGCGCGACGCCGCTGGATCGGAGTCCTTTGCCGACGGCTTCTTCGTTCATGTACGAAGCCGCGGTATCAATCAACCGGTAACCGGTTTCGATGGCGTCAACGACGCTACGCTGACATTCATTGGCGTCAGCAATTTGGAAGACACCGTAGCCAACAATAGGCATGTGAAGACCATTGTTCAGGACAACATGTTGCATGAATCGCTCCTCATTTCAAATTCAATGAAAGAAGTGTAGGCGACACACTGGCATCTGAATAGTGACATTCAGGTTGCTGAATTGGCATAAAATTGATGATAATTGTTGCTATAGGAGGGCCTCATGGCAATCAACGAGCTCCGATCCATCACGACCTTCATCAAGGCGGCAGAGCTTGGCAGCCTTCGCAAAGCGGCTTTGGCGCTAGGCATCAGTCCACAGGCGGCAAGTAAGGCGCTGGCCCAGTTGGAGGCTCATCTGGACGCACGCTTGTTCCATCGCACCACGCGAGTGATGTCGCTGACCGATGCAGGGCAACGGCTATTCGAAGACGTCCAGCCGTCGGTGCTGGGAATGCAGCGAGCGCTTCAAACGGCAAAATCGGCGAAGGACGAGTTCGCCGGGCCCCTTCGCATCACTGGACCGCGAACGACGTTCCAGCCTATTCTTTGGCGCTTGGTCGAGGAATTTTGCGACATGCACCCTGGAATTCAGCCCGACGTACTTCTGGATGACCGGATTGGCAACTGGGTAGAGGATCGGGTGGATGTGGGTTTTCGCCTCGGGCCTTCGCCCCATGAAGGAGTCATCGCGCGGCGGTTGTTCCCGGTACAGATGCCCATCTGCGGTTCACCTGCGTACTTCGAACAAAATGGAGTACCTGATTCCATGGCGGCCCTTGCTTCACATCGCTGCAGTGCCTATCGGCATCCGAGCACGGGAAAGGTGGTTCCCTGGCGTGTAAAGCTTGGCGACCAAATGGTCGACCAGCCGGTCGTACCAGCGCTCTACAGCAACGATGAGCTCTTTGAGCTCCAAGCAGTCTTGGCCGGCAAGGTGATCGGCCAGCTGGCCGGTGTAACGGCAGCCCCTTACATCCGGTCGGGTCATCTAGTTCCCATCCTTGTCAACCACATGCCGGACTATGCCAGCTACTTCGTCTATTTCGGCAGTAGGTCTTCGCAGCCGGCCCGCGCACGGGCATTCATTGATCTTGCAGTTCAACGGCTCAACGATAACTCGGAGTACGTGCTCACTGAAAAAGATTTGCAGACCAGTAGGTGAGTGGGTCAGTTTTCGGCGCAAATCAACAAAAAGCGCCGCTCCGAAGCAATTCGAAGCGGCGCTTTTCCTTAACTGAACGCCATTACTCTTGAAACGGGGTCTTATACGACAGACTTTACTCGAAAATTTCTAATAATCTATGTGCCTAAAATCAATGAAATACAGGCACGACTCCGACAGACTTTATTTATCGTTATCAGTAGGCAGTATGACTACGCCTCACCCCGATGACACGTCCTTGATCTGCTCGCCGAACACCGCGCCCAGCATCTTGGACAAATCCGGGTTGCCGTTGCGGTCGAGAAATCGCGCGTTGATCTGCGTCGTGTTGATATGCGCCACGCCTACACAGTTGCAATGACAGTGATGCCGACGTATCGCGACGTGCAGCATCTCGAGTTGGCGCTTGATAAAGCCGGTGCCTACCACGACATCGCTCATGGCCAACAGCAATTGCGTTTGCAGATCATTGCCCTGACTCCGATACAAGGCATTCCGGAGGTTGGGATCCGACACAGACAGCAAACGCTGCAGCATCAGCAGATAGCCGGACTTCTTGTCCCCGGCCGTCGCGTCCTTTTTCAGCGTCCTTATGACAAGCGCTTCTCCCCGCTTGCCACTGGTCACATAGACGGTAGGGAGTGGAAGCGCAGCGCCGCCGACGTCGGCAGCATCGGTCGCATCAGAAACAGCCGCAGCGGCCAGACTTTTCGCCAGAACATTGACGCTCATTCCAGTGTCGTCGCCGGCAGCAATCATCGGCATCCAGTTGCCGAGCTGCTGCCGTCTGCGCTCGGCTTCCTCTGCGCGCGGGCCGCGTCCGCGCACCTCTGATTCTTCAATGTAATCGAGCAGCGTCTTGGGCTTTTTTTGCTGCTTCCATTCCTTGGGATTGTTCAGCGTCGCAACGGCAGCATCAAGCTGCGCCAACCGTTGTCCCTGTGGTGAAATCTGCACGATGGTGTCGATGTCCTGAGTCGATACGGAGGGGATCGGCGTATCCGATTGCGCAACGATGCTCGACGATGGATGAGACGTATCGTTCAGCGGCGTCTGCCCGGCAGGGAGTCCAGAGATCATTTTATTTTCCTGGTTGCTGCAGCGTATCGGAGATGCACAGCCATGTCGGGAGGCTCGCCGGGATGCAGATTCAGCCCATCGCTTTGTAGAAAAATTTATTGCGCAGGTCTGTCAGAGTATCGTCAGAATTCCTGAAATCTTTACATCTGCTAAGGCTGAATATGCAGCAAAGCCACCTATGAAAATATGGTCGCAGACCTGCGCCCACGTAGGTTGGCGAAGCCGAATGAAAAACTTCTCACCATGAAAAAAGCCCGGCATCGGCCGGGCTTTGCGTTGAAGAAAACTTATCGCAACGTATCGTCTCGCTACACCGGATCAACGTGCGTCATGACGTCCAGTACATGATGCTGCTCCATCACACGCTGGCGTGCCAGTGCGGCGATGGCGTGGCCTTGGGTGACTGTCTGGTTGCCGTCCAGTTCGAGATGCACATCGACGATCGTCATGTCACCCATCTTACGTGTGCGCAGGTCGTGCACGCCGAAGACGCCGGGTGTTGCCAGCAGCGTTTCACGTATGGCCTGCGACTCTTCTTCCGATACCGCCCTGTCCATTAAGTCGTTGAGGGCTTGCCAGAAAAACACGGCGCCGGTGCGCACGATCATCAGGCCGACGATCAACGCTGCAATCGGATCCAACAGCGGAAAGCCGAGCAAGTTGCCGGCAATCCCCAACGCCACCACCAGCGACGATACCGCGTCCGAACGCGCATGCCAGGCATTGGCGACCAGCATGCTGGATCGCACCCGCTCGGCGATGCCCAGCATGTAACGAAAGAGAATCTCCTTGCTCACCAATGTCGCCAGCGCCACCCACAACGCTGTCAGATGCACAATCTGGGCATTGAGCGTCTGCAGTTTGAAAAAAGCCGACACCAGCATGCCGATACCCACCGCCAGCAAGGTGCCGCCCAATGCCAGCGATGCGGCTGTTTCAAAACGCTGATGACCATATTGATGATCTGCGTCGGCCGGGCTGCGGCTTTGCCGTGCAGCAAACAAGACGACAAAATCCGCCACCAGATCGGACAGCGAATGAACCCCGTCGGCGACCAGCGCCTGCGAACCGGAAAATATCCCGACAATGATCTGCAGCGTGGTCAGCACCAGATTGACGACAATGCTGACCAGCGTGCTTTTGCGCCCGGCCTCGTAGCGTTGGTCTGCTGCGGTGGATTCGTTTTTTTCTATACTTATCATGTTGACAATTCAGCGAGGGTATCCTAAACAGATCTTGTACTTAACGGCAATTTACAGGATGATCTTGCCACACAACAAAATCACATTTAAAGGAACCGGAATTCTTGCCGATTAGCTAAGCACAAGGACTTCCGAGAGATATCATGGAACAAACAAGGCCGCAATCGCTGTCGTTCAACTTCGACAGAGTCAGCGGAGAACTGGTCGCAGTGTTCACCCCGATTGAGGGTGTGCAAGTCCCCAATCTCGTGATTCTGAAGCAAGCGCTCACTGACGGCGGCTTTACCAAACTCTATATCGACGACGCGCAGGTCAGCGATTTTGCCGCCAAGGCCGCCAGCGCCAAGGAGCCGTTCTCGCAAAAAATCGGCGAGCGGCGCGACGGCGAGTTCCTGCTCGAAATTTCCGAAGACCTGATGGGCGCCTACCTGACGCTGGTGCCGCCACAAGGTGGCCGTGCACGCGCGGTGGAAGTGGTCAACGAAATCCGCGCACGCGGCATCACGCACGGCATCATGCACGAAAAATTGCGTGGCGCATTGAGCGCGGGACAGTGTTCCAAATTACTGATCGCCAAAGGTGACGAACCAATCGAAGGCCAGCAAGCACGCTTTGAAAGCCTGCTGGAAGAGAAAGAAGAAGAACTCGCGGAAGTCGACGAAGACGCGGTCGTCAGCTACGCCGACCTCGGCCACCTGCTACTCATCAATGTCGGCGATCCGCTGATGCGTCGCATCCCGACGGTCGAAGGCATCAACGGCGTCAACCTCAAAGGCCAGGTCGTTCTGGCCAAGCCGATCACTGAAATCACTTTCAACAAGGATTGCGTCGGCACCGAAGTCAAGGAAGACAATCCCGACCTGCTGGTGGCCGCCATCGCAGGTCAGCCGTCGCTCATCACCAACGGCGTAAAGATCAACCCCATCGTTGAAATCGAAGACGTCGATCTCAGCACCGGCAACGTCACCTTCTCCGGCACGGTCAAGATCAAGGGCGATGTCAAAACCGGCATGCGTCTGCATGTCAGCGGCGATGTGTTCGTGCACGGTACAGTGGAAGCGGCCGAGATCATTGCCGGCGGCAATGTGTTCGTCAAGGGCGGCATCATCGGCCACTCGGAAACCCAACCGGGCGTGACGACCTCCATCGCCGCGCGGATCAAGGCGGAAGGTTCGGTGCAGGCCCTGTTCGCGGAAAGCGCACTGATTGAAGCACGCCAGGACATCATGATCGCCGGCAACGCGCGCCAGTGCGAAATGATGGCAGGTAATGAAATTCTGGTCGGCAAGACCAACCCAAAACTGGGCCAGATCATTGGCGGCCGCGCCCAAGCCACGATGATGGTCAAGGCCGTTGCATTCGGTTCGCCGAGCGCCGCCACCACCAAAATTCAGGTTGGTCTCGACCCCTATCTGGAAGAAAAGCTGCGCGCCAAGGAACAGGAATTCCAGAAGAAGCTGGATGAACTCGACCGCACCATCAAACAGATCGCGCACTACAAGCAAAATCCTGAAAAAGCCAAGAACGGCGTCGGCGAAGAAGCTGAGCTCAAACGCAAGTTGCTGGCGCAGGAAGTCAAAGACCTGATCGCCGAGCAGACTGAAATGAAAGAAGATCTGATCGCGGCAGAGTCGGCCCGCATCGTCGCCGTCAAGACCGTCTATGAAGGCGTGGAAATGCGCATCGGTCGCCAGGTCTGGCAAGTCCTCAGCGACCTTGGCGGCGGTACGGCGCAACTGCAAGGCGGGAAAATTTCTTTCGGCGGAAAGTAAGCAGCTTCATGGCCGATTTACCCTTGCTCGACAGCGAGCGTTTGCGCGCACTGGCGCAACGCAGCACGGCAGTGACCGCCGACTGCTCGTGCACTGAGCCGGCCCTCATTGCGTGGACCAGCACACCGTTGTCCTTCCCTGAATCGCAATTAAAGGACATCGGCACGCTGTACGTCGACCCTTACGATGAACCCGGCTTCGCCGAGTATCACCCCGGCGGCACCCGCTACGAATCGGCCGATGCGCCGATCGCGCCGCTCTACTTTCCTTATAACCGCTGCAATGTCGCCGCCTGCGAGGTTTGCGGCCGCTGTTATTTGCGCTACACCGAAGCCGGCGGCTATTTTGTGGATCGGCGCATCCGCGCGCTGAACCAGCCTGAACTGATTGTGGACGCCGTATTGCCTGGGTAATTTGCGATTACTTTCACTGCAGTTGCTTCCGGCTTACTTTATTTCGACTTCGGCGGCTGCATGCGCATGGCAGTCATGAGGCCGTACGCGCACAAGGATTCGACACCGCCACGAAACGCCGCCACTTCAATCTGGCAAATGCTCAGTGATCTCCCACTCTTGATGACTTTGCCGCGTGCGACGAAATACTCGCCCTGCGCAGGCGCGAGCAGATTGAGTTTGAACTCCGTCGTCAGCACATCTTCGCCCTCGCCGAACAAACTCATCGCGGCATAACCGCCCGCCGTATCGGCAATCGTGGCGCTCATGCCGGCATGCAGAAAACCGTTTTGCTGCCCAAGCTCCGGACGAAAATCCAGGCGGATTTCGACCAAACCCGGCGTGACCGTTTGCAGTTGAGCACCAATGGTTTGCAAGGCGCGCTGCCGTGCAAAACTTTCTTCCACACGCGCGGTGAATTGCGCATCCGTTGCTTGCATGCTCTTGCCCGTCATCCAGATCTCCTTTTCATCGTTTTCAGCGATCTTACCGCAGACCCTACTTACCCGGCAGCGCGTGCAGTTCGCTCTCCATGAGGATCTGGAACAGTGTGTCGGCCGGACGACTCAGGCGCTTTGCCGTCAGCGCGACATATTCAACGTCGGGGAATACCGGCAGGCTGGCGTGATTCAGCGGCAAGGTCAGCTCGCGCGTTGCCAGATGCTGCGGCAAGATCGTCAACCCCAATCCACCGCGCGCAGCAGCCATGCAGCCGGCGTGGCTGCCGCTGGTGCAGACAATGCGCCAGTGATGCCCTGACGCCCCCAAGGTGTTGAGAATGGTAGCGCGCGTCACGCTGGGCTCAGGCAGCAGAATCAGCGGCAATGGCTGGTTGAGATCGACCGTCGTTTCCGGCCGTGCCAGCCAGACCAGCGGCGTGCGGAACATGGCCTGCCCGCGCTGCTCGCCGGGACGGCGTTTGCCGACGATCAAATCGAGCTCACCGTTGTCCAGGTGCTGGTAAAGCTCGCCGGTCAGGCCGATGGTGATTTCCAATTCCACTTCAGGATGCTTGTTGCGGAACAGTGCCAGCATGTCGGGCAACGGCCCCATCGCCAGATCGTCCGAGGTACCGAAGCGCACCCGGCCGCGCAGTCGCGGTGCATTGAACTGCGCCTCGGCGCGGGCATGGGCTTCCAGGATCA
>Ga0105240_10005354_pt1 | contig 19142 bp, 15 predicted proteins | sample KBSC54metaG_FD_80426 | JGI IMG/M metagenome (GOLD analysis project Ga0105240, IMG submission 80426) | Corn rhizosphere microbial communities from Kellogg Biological Station, Michigan, USA - KBS C5-4 metaG | ecosystem: Host-associated > Plants > Roots > Rhizosphere > Soil | place: Michigan, USA... | reverse complement strand
TCCAAGGTAAGGCTTCACGGGAAGAATATGCACACCCTCACTGCTTAAGTTCTGTTACAGCCTCTAGGAAAGATTGATTTTACCATCTTGACGATGGTCTCTTCAGAGCCCGCGCGCCCTCACCGAAACTGCGGATAGAGAGCCCGGTCCGAAGGGCCAAATTCTTCCCCACAACATCTGTTTGCGCCTGCGCGCAACTCAGGACACCGGGCACTCCGCGACGGAAGATGACGAAGAGGATTCAAGGCTCCTCCAGCAACAAAAATCGCCGCCAAAATGCCGCTCCATTGGGTCCTCAATCAGTCTACCGGACTGAAATGGGTTGGAGAGTTTGCGCTCCTCTGGCACCGGAACGCCCACCAAAGTGACCTGAAATGCGTGAAAGCACCCTCCTTAGACGCAGCACCGGGCGACATGACATCCTCAGAGTCAGATTGCTTGAGGAGAAAATGGTGGAAACCGCAAATACGGTTTTCGATTTCGAAGCCGACCCGCTCGCCCCGACTCCCGCCTCCACTTCGGACGCCAGCCCCACAAAGCTCGCCGACTACCGCGGCCGCGTGCTGCTCATCGTCAACACCGCCAGCCAGTGCGGCTTCACCCCGCAGTACGCCGGCCTCGAAAAACTCTACCGGCTATATAAGGACCGCGGTCTCGTCGTCCTCGGCTTCCCCTGCAACCAGTTCGGCGCTCAGGAGCCCGGCAGCGCCGCCACCATCGGCGCCTTCTGCGAGAAAAGCTACGGCATCAGCTTTCCCATGTTCGCCAAGATCGACGTGAATGGCCACAATGCCCATCCTCTCTATCAATATCTAAAGAAGCAGAAGCCAGGTCTGCTGGGCCCCATCGGCGGCGGCGCCATCAAGTGGAACTTCACCAAGTTCCTGGTCGACCGCAACGGCCGCGTCGTCGCCCGCTACGCTCCGTCCACAAACCCCGAGAGCCTGGCCGGCGACATCGAGAAACTCCTCAACGCGAAGGAGAGCTGACCAGATGCGCAAAAACCTGCCCATGATCCTCGTTCGCGTCATCGTCGGAGCCATCTTCCTCACCGAAGGAATCCTCAAGTTCGTCCGTCCCGGCGAACTCGGCGTCGGCCGCTTCGCCCACATCGGCCTGCCCTGGCCGCACCTGCTTGCCCCGGTCGTCGGCGCCGTTGAAATCGCCTCAGGCGCAGCCTTGATCCTCGGCTTCTTCGCCGGCGACGCCGCCCTGCTGCTCCTCATCGTCATTCTCACCGCCATCGCCACAACCAAGCTGCCCATCCTCCTCGGCCATCACCTCGGCCCCTTCGCTCCGCCCAAACTCGACCACTACGGCGTCCTCAGCTTCATCCACGAAGCCCGCACCGATCTCGCTATGCTCTTCGGCCTCGTCGCCATCCTTCTCGACAGCGGAATGCGCTTCAGCCTCAGAGGTAGGTAGGGCGAGCGTCAGCCCAGTTCGCATGCCTGGAGCAGTTCGCGCATCCGGACTTCTCCATGGTCGCAGGCGACGGCAAGTGAACAACTCAGGTTTGCGCATCTCCTCTTGCCATGCAACGATGATCCATCATGCTTCCCCATGCTCGTTTTGCTGTTTTGACTGCCTTGCTCGCAGTGGGAATGCTTGTCAGCGCTAACCAGGGGCACAGCCAGACGTTCAACCTGGAAAGCGGTCGAGTGCAAATGGCCGCGCTTGATGGCTTCTGGCGTTTCCATGCCGGAGATGACATGCGCTGGGCCGACCCCGCCTTTGACGACTCCTCGTGGAAGTTGCTGCGCTCAAATGAAGACTGGAGCCAGCAAGGCTACGCCAACTACGGCGGGCTCGCATGGTATCGCTTCACCCTCACTGTTCCGGTTGGTGCCGGCCCTCTGGCGTTATATCTGCCGCCAATTTCAACCTCGTACCAGGTTTTCGCCGATGGCCGGCCGATCAGCCAATACGGAGGCCTGCCGCCTCATCAACTGGTTTATACGAAAGCACCGCGGCTGATCGAACTTCCCTCCGCAAGGAAAGGCCAGCCCATCGTCATCGCCATCAGGGTTTGGCAGTGGCTCTATGGTTCGCAGGGAACCGAAGGGATGGCATTGGGCGGAGGCCCAATCGGCACCGCGCGTGTCGGCGAGCAGGGCATATTGCGCGAATGGGCATCTCTGCAGGACAAGGCCAGCTTCTGGAACTCCAGTGCGACACACTTTATTGCGATGACGCTGCTGGTTGGTGGACTGGCGGGACTCTCACTGTTTGCCTTGCGCCGCAATGAGCGCGAATATCTCTGGTTCGCTCTCTACGAAATTCTCAACGCTGCGTACATTGAACTCTTCAACGCAGAGTTCTCCGGTAGGTTTGCCGTCTGGCAGCACGGCCTCGAAGTGTCGTGGAGCACCTTCCACCTTGCCTATTCGCTTGCACTCCTCCTGTTTCTCATGCGGATTCTCGGAGTGCGCCGCAGCTATCTCGCACGGGTTGCACTTGCCTCCCAATTGTTGACCTGGGTTGTATACGAATCCGGGCAACTTGCCTGGATCCTGATCCCTGGTTCACTTCGATGGAGATACATTGCGTATTGGAACGTTGCGCAGTTGCTCACAGAACTTCCTTACTTCATCTGCATCCTGTTCCTGCTGGGTCGTGCCGCGCGCCGCGGAGTTCCTGATGCACGCCTGCTCGTTTTTCCGGTGGGCCTGGAATGTGTAGTGAATTTCCTGAAGATGCTTATCTACATCTTCCACACCCTCGGATTCGACGCAACATCACGGGCACTCCGCGCTTTTCTGATCTCGTTCCAGCGCCCCATTCCTTTCACGGCCATCGACATTGCGAATCTACTTGTGCAGATATCCATTCTCGGAATCCTGGTCTTGCGCTTCGCACGCACTCGTCGCAACGAAGAACGCCATTCCTCTGAGCTTGAGGCCGCCCGCGTCGTTCAGCATGTCCTCGTCCTCGAGGAAACCCCGGCGGTTCCAGGGTTTGAGATCCACAGCATTTACAAGCCTGCAGGGGAGGTCGGCGGTGACTTCTTTCAGGTTCTTCCGCTTCCTGGAGGTGGAGTCCTTGCGGCCATCGGCGACGTAAGCGGCAAAGGCATGTCTGCGGCAATGATGGTTTCTCTGCTCGTCGGCAAGCTGCAGGCACTTGCTGAGTCCACTTCCAGCCCCGCGGAAATCCTCACCGGCCTCAATCGCCGCCTTCAGGCTCGCAGTAGCGGCGGTTTCACCACGTGTCTGATCCTTCGCGCTGATCCCGATGGAAACCTCACCATCGCCAGTGCGGGCCATCTCGCCCCCTACAAAGACGGCGCCGAAATGCCAATCGAGAACGGGCTTCCGCTGGGCTTATCTGAGAGTGCGACTTACCTCGAGACTTGCACGCGGTTGAAGGAGAACGAACAGCTTACGCTGGTCACGGATGGCGTCCTGGAAGCGCGTGGCAAAGACCGCGAACTCTTCGGTTTCGACCGTACGCAGGCGATCAGCAAATTGCCTGTTGAAGCGATCGCTCAAGCCGCCCAGGACTTTGGACAGGATGACGATATCAGCGTCGTCTCGATCACTCGAAAAGCAATGCCCGAGTTTGCCACCGTCCGAGGCCTCAACTAGAGCGCCGCCCGATCCGATGAAGGTGGGCATCGATCGTTTCTGTCGATTCATATCCGACATAGCTGGCGCTTTCAGGCCACTGCAGTCATTTACGAGAATTCTGGGCGGGTGGTCCGCAACGATCGGTGAATCAGTCCTCGAAGTTCCATCGCATATCGATCGATTCCTAACCCGCCCTGAGCCCCTGATCCGCCAACGCAAAACTAAGCAATCCATTTTGCATGCTATTTCCCCCAAATTCGGCACAATAGATACATGCTCTACTGCACCCACCTGAACAGCGCCTCAAGCGCCAGGAACAGCTTCGATTCGTGGAGCCTTTCGCAGCTGCTAAGTCCTTTGCTCTCATATCTGTGACGCTAAGTGGAAGAAAACAGCATCTTTACGGCGCACCCTGCGTCGTACACCGCTGAAAGCAGGATCTTTCCGCGCACAGACCGTCAAAAATATTTCTCTGTTTTTCTGAATGGGGTTAGTAGTTGGTAAATAGGTGATCCGCGGCCATCACGGAGCGACCGGAGGGGCAGGAGCCCTTCGGCCTGCTGAATGGATCAACAATTGAATCAGCTTCAGCCGCGGATTCAACAAACGGTCCTCCCCTGAGGCTGAAGTCCCCGATCGATATCAGCCCTCGAAGCGGTAAGCGCTAATCTGCGCGCCCATCGGCTGGTCCGTGAAGACCCGCCTTCCCGGAGCTTCGCCCCCCGCTCCCGAAGCAACCATCAGAGGAATCAGGTGCTCTTCGCGTGGGTGGGCATACGCCGCAAACGGCGCACTGCGCCATTTCTCGAGAAGGGCGTTCCGCTGTTTCGCCGGCGACTCGACTGCGGCCGTGAGCCACGCGTCGAAGGCACGCGAACGTTCCGCCGTGTGCGGCTGGAAGTAGCCGCGCAGATTGTGGAAGCTCATACCGCTGCCGACGATCAGCACGCCTTCATCGCGCAACGGTGCCAGCGCACGCCCTGCCTTGATGTGCAGCGCGGGATCGAGCGAGTGATCGAGCGACAGCGTGACCACCGGAATCTGTGCTTCCGGAAACGCCACCTTGAGCGGCACGAACACCCCGTGATCATAGCCGCGCTTCGTGTCGGTGCCTGAGGGCAGACCGGCAGACTGCAGCATCGCACTGACCCGCGCAGCCAGCGCTGGATCTCCCGGAGCAGGCCACGTGATCTCGTACGTGTGAGCGGGGAAGCCGGAGTAGTCGAAGATCAGTTCAGGCTTGGCGGCGGCGCCCGCGGTGAGTGCCGGCTCCTCCCAGTGCCCGCTGATGACGAGGATCGCTTTGGGCGGCTCGGGGAGCGTAGCGGCGAGCGACTCGAGGAAGCGTTGCGTAGGATGCCACGTATCCGCCGGACCCCAGGTCCAGTCCATGAAGAAGCACGGCCCTCCGCCGTGAGGAAGAAAGATAGCGGGTTGGCGGCTGGGGCTGGACATTAGAGAAACTCCGGCTTCGGCGATCCGATCTTTGCAGGTCAATCGCGATAACTCGTTCAAACAACTATTTGATGATCTGACGGAGCTGTCTGATTCAGAAATTGAGTCAACCCGAGCGTTCTACTCGATCGCGAAGACCGCGTAAACCGTAGCTTCGCGGCTGACCTGATGCGGCTCGATGGCGAGCGGCTCCGGCGCAGCGTTTGCTGCTTTCATCGCCATCATCGGCATCGGCCGCGGAAACGAAGGCGCAGATATCTGGTTGCTGACGTAGATGAGCGACCCGAGGCGAACTCCCATTCCTTTCGCGAGAACGTCGGCGTTGGCGCGTGCGCGCGCCGCGGCTTTGTCGAGTGCCTGAGCCTCGAGGGCTTTCTCGTCCTTCACGGTCCACTCGATCTGCCCGCTGCTCGTAGCACCGGCATTGATCGCGGCATCGAGGATTTCAGCCGCTCGTTCCGGCGCAACCTTCACGGTCCAGTCCTGGTGCAGCGTGTATTTGCGCAGCTTGGTGGACCAATCGCGATCGAGGAATTGTGACTCGCTGCGGATCGCGCTCTCCGAGACTCCCGCCTGCTTGAGCGCGGTGATGATGGCATTCGAAGCGCGTGTTCCTTCCGCGTAAGCACCTTTCGCGTCCTGAGGCTGCGTGACAAAGCCGATATGAAGGATCGCCTGATCGGGCTCGACAGAGACGTTGTCCGTTGCGCTGACGGTGAGCGTGCGGTTGCTGCTGTCGACCTTGAGCTCCGGCTGCGTGAGCTGCTGAGCGCTGGCGGAAAGGGCTGCGACGATTACCGCTGAAGTGACAAATGCAGAGGAGAGTTTCATCTCTTGCTCCTTGGTTTCGAACAGCGCGAAGGTCCGCGCTCTGGTTAGGGAACGGACGACGGCTACTTTCTTGCGTGCTTTTCTCCGAATTGGCGGAGTTTCGCCAGCGTCGCTGCGGCCTGGCCGGAGTCAATGGCTTCGGCTCCCATTTCTACGCCTTCTTTGAGGCCCTCAGCTAAGCCCGCCGCAACAAGCGTCGCGGCCGCGTTGAGCAGGACGATGTCACGGCGCGCGCCCTTGATGCCGGTGATGACGTCATAGAGCAGAGCCTTATTGGTCTCGATGTCGCCGCCGGTGAAGTCTTCCAGTTTGGCGCGAGGCAGTCCGGCCATTTCCGGCGTAATCCGAGCGGCTCTGAGATGGGGCTCGGCTTCGCCTTCGACTTCAATGATGCGGGCGACGATGGACTCGCCGGTTGTCGTCAGCTCGTCGATTCCATCCGTTCCGTGCACAACGAAGGCCCGTCTCGATCCCAGCGACTGCAGAGCGCGCCCCACAAGTAGAACGCGGCTCGGTGCGAGGACTCCGACGACCTGAATCCGCGCGTGCGCGGGGTTGGTGAGTGGTCCGCAGAGGTTGAAGATGGTGCGAAAGCCGAGAGCGCGGCGAAGCGGATTCATCGCCTTCATCGCCGGATGATAAAGAGGCGCGAAGAGGAAGACGAAGCCGGTTTCGCGCAGGCACTCAACCGCGAGTTCAGGCGACAGGTCGATGGGCACGCCCAGTGCTTCTAGAACATCGGCTGCTCCGCAGCGAGAAGTAACGGCACGATTGCCGTGCTTGGCGACTTTGGCTCCAGCAGCTGCAGCAACCAGCGCAGCTCCGCAAGAGATATTGAAGGTGAGCGGGCCGCCTCCGCCGGTTCCGACACAGTCGACCAATTCTGTGCGTTCTTCTTCGGTGAGGGGAACGGGGACGCACTGCTCGCGCATCACATCGACAAACCCGGCGAGTTCGGTAGCCTGTTCGCCGCGCGTGGCGAAGACAGTGAGCAGCGCGGCGGTTTCGACGTCGGGCACCTCACCGGAGAGGATGTGGCGCAGGACGTCCCGCGCCTCTTCGCGCGTAAGCTGTGCGCCGTCTTCGGCGAGCGGCTTCAACAGGGTTTTCAGGGAATCCATATCTTTGATTATGGTAACCGTGTGAGGTTGGAACGGAGTGAAGAGACTCTAGAAGCAGGGGTCCATTAGTGTTTTCAAGGAGGGAGCCGATGGAGCGTGAGGTAACGTTTCGGATTGTGCTGGAGAACCCGCCTGCGGGCGTTGACTTCGCGCTGCAGAAAGGGAAGGGCAGCAAGTGTGAAATTGTGCAGAAGCAGCGATCGCGAAGCGGCAATCTGCGGTTTGAGTTCACGGCCCGAGCGGTGTGCGATGGCAAGTTGAAGGAGCCAAATCTGCTCGGACCGTTTGTGCAGGGACCGCCGAAGGAGCGATTTGTGTACATCGGCATCGGGACGTTTGCAGGGCAGACGAGTACGGAATGGAGCAGGCGGCTGAAGGTTCCGCTGAGCGGAGTCAGCGCGGACATGGTCAATGAAGCGGCTCCAGATTCAGGTGTTGCGTTCGAAACTCACGTGCCGGGTACGGGGAAAGATGGCGGCCCGAATTGCGCCACGGTGAAGCCGTTCGTGGGCTGGATGCTGGTAGAACGCTGAGATTCGCCGTTCGCGATCCAGGTTTTTGTCGATGGTGGCGGCGCGCTGTTTGCGAGCCCATCGTGCAGCAAGATAGTATTTTCTTACCGCTGGCACGGTCGTGCTGACGTAGCTTGTCGCTTTCCGAACCAATTCCCTGAGCATCAGCAGACCGGGCGGTCCCAACCAACATGAAAATTCACGAGTATCAGGCAAAAGAGATCCTGGCGAAGTATGGCGTGGCTGTGCCCAAAGGCGAGATGGCCAATACGCCTGAGGAAGCAGCCGCTGAGGCACGCAAACTGTTCGCCGAGGGCGCGAGCGGCGTAGTGGTGAAGGCGCAGATCCACGCCGGCGGACGAGGCAAGGGCGGCGGCGTGAAAGTGGCGCGTAGCCGCGAAGAAGCCGAAGAGCATGTGAAGAACATTCTCGGCATGCAACTCGTGACGCACCAGACCGGTCCGCAGGGCCAGAAGGTGCAGCGGTTGCTGATCGAAGAGACGGCGGCTATCGACCGTGAACTGTATCTCGGCATCGTGCTCGATCGCGCGACGGGCAAGCTCGTCTTTATGGCTTCGCAGGCCGGCGGCATGGAGATCGAGGAAGTCGCGGCCAAGACGCCGGAGGCCATCTATAAAGAGGCAATCGATCCCGCTGTCGGATTCGGCGCATGGCAGGCTCGCAAGCTGGCATTCGCGCTGGGATTGAAGCCGACGCAGATCAGCCAGGCAGTTGCGTTCTTGCAGAGCCTCTACAAAGCATTCATCGACACCGATGCTTCGCTGGTGGAGATCAATCCGTTCATCACCACCAAGGATGACAAGCTGTTCGCGCTCGACGCGAAGATCACCTTCGATGACAACGCTTTGTTCCGGCATCCCGACATCAAAGCGCTGCGCGATGTCGCGGAAGAGGATCCGCTGGAAGTGGAAGCGAGCAAGTACGCGCTGAACTACATCAAGCTCGACGGCACCATTGCCTGCATGGTCAACGGCGCTGGACTGGCCATGGCCACGATGGACATCATCCAGTACGCCGGCGGCTCGCCCGCAAACTTTCTGGATGTGGGCGGCGGCGCGACGCAGGAGCAGATCGAGCACGCGTTCGAGATTCTTTTATCGGACGCAAATGTGAAGGCGATTTTCATAAATATCTTCGGCGGCATTCTGCGTGTGGATCGGCTGGCGACCGGTGTTGTAGCAGCGGCGAAGAAGTTGAACGTGAAGGTGCCGATCGTGCTGCGGCTTGAAGGAACGAATGTGGAAGAGGGGCGGAAGATTCTGAAGGAGTCGGGCCTGAACTTCCAGGTAGGCGCAACGATGAAGGAGGCCGCTGACCTTGTAGTGGCTGCCGCGAAGGGGGCTAAGTAATGTCAGTTCTTGTTGGAAGCGATACGCGGCTCATCGTGCAGGGCATCACCGGTAAAGAAGGCACATTTCACGCCCTCGGATGTGCGGAATACGGCACCAAGGTTGTGGGCGGTGTGACTCCCGGGAAGGGTGGAACCACGCACGAAGGCTGGCCGGTGTTCAACACCGTATCCGATGCAGTGAAACAAACTGGCGCAAATGCGACGATGATTTTTGTGCCGCCGCCGTTTGCCGCGGACGCGATTCTCGAGGCAGAAGACGCGGGCATCCCGCTCATCGTCTGCATCACCGAAGGAATTCCAACGATCGACATGGTGAAAGTGTGGGCCAAGCTGAAGACGTCGAAGTCAAGGCTGATCGGACCAAACTGCCCCGGTGTTATTTCGCCCGGCAAGGCGAAGATCGGGATCATGCCCGGACGCATTCACAAGGAAGGCAACGTGGGGATCGTGTCGCGCTCGGGCACACTGACGTATGAGGCGGTGCACCAGCTTACGCAGCGCGGCATCGGGCAATCCACCGCAATCGGCATCGGCGGCGATCCGATCATCGGCACGACGCACATTGATGCGTTGAGATTGCTGAATGATGATCCAGAGACGGAAGCAATCATCATGATCGGCGAGATCGGCGGGACGAACGAAGAAGCTGCTGCCGAGTTCGTGAAGCAGAATGTGAAGAAGCCAGTGGTTGGATTCATCGCGGGGCAGACAGCTCCTCCTGGACGGCGCATGGGGCATGCGGGGGCCATCATCTCCGGCGGACAGGGAACCGCGGCCGATAAGATGAAGGCGATGCGCGAGGCTGGAATTCACGTGGTGGTTTCGCCGGCCGAGATCGGCGAAACACTGGCGAAGGTGATTGGAAAGTGAAGCAGCTTCTAGTTCCTTAGCTTTACTGGGTTAGACCGAAAGGCTCACCGCGAGGTGGGCCTTCTTGCTTGAAGAAGCTGCTCGACGCTTCCGCTTCGGAGGGTCCTGGATGACTACTAGCGCGATTGAACGTGCAGAGCAGTTTGCCGGCAGACTTGGGATACGTGTGCCTGTGCTGCTGGCCCCCATGGCGGGTGCGTGCCCGGTCTCGTTATCGGCTTCAGTGGCCGTTGCTGGCGGTATGGGTGCTTGCGGCGCGCTGCTGATGAAGCCGGATGAGATCGCTGCATGGTGCGCTGATTTTCGTGCGCAGAGCCAGGGCGAGTTCCAGATCAACCTGTGGATTCCCGGACCTGAGCCGAAGCGTGATGCGGAGCTGGAGGGGCGTCAGCGTGAGTATCTGGCGCAGTGGGGGCCGGAGGTTCCGGAGAGCGCGGCCGAGCGCGTGCTTCCGGACTTCGACGCGCAGTGCAGGGCAATGCTCGAGGCACGACCGAAAGCGATTTCGTCGATCATGGGTCTTTATGCACCGGAGTTCGTGCAGGAGATGAAGGCCTCCGGAATTCTGTGGTTCGCAACGTCAACAACGGTAGCTGAGGCGAAAGCTGCAGAGGCCGCCGGAGCCGACGCGATCATCGCACAAGGCGCTGAGGCCGGCGGCCATCGCGGAGCGTTCGACGCGAGCGAAGCGGAGCGGAGGATGGTGGGCCTTTTCGCTTTGCTCCCGCAGGTGGTGGATGCAGTTTCTGTTCCTGTGATCGCGACCGGCGGGATCGCAGATTCTCGTGGCGTCGCTGCAGCGTTGATTCTCGGCGCGAGCGCAGTGATGATCGGTTCTGGATTCTTGCGGTGTCCGGAGGCGAAGATCAATCCTGCATGGGCAGATGCGCTTGGCGCCATGGACGCCGATGAGACCATGATCACGAGCGCCTTCACCGGCCGGCCCGGTCGCGGCATCGCGAATGCGTATGCGCGTGCATCGGCTTTGCCCGACGCTCCCGTTCCGGCGCCCTATCCACTGCAACGTGGACTGACGCGAGCTATGCGCGAAGCTGCTGCGAAAGAAGGCAAAGCTGATCGCATGCAGATGTGGGCGGGGCAGGGGGCGAAACTGGCGCGACCAGAGCCGGCCGAAGCGGTCGTAAGGACTGTGTGGGAAGGGGCAACGCAGCTGCTGCGCGAAGAGCGCTAAATCCGAGCCGCTTCAGCGGACCGGGTTATTTCTGCGGTAGAGGGACCAGTCCTTTGACTTCGCGACAAACCGGAAGTTCTGGAGCAGGTAGCTGCGATAGTAATTCTGGATGAACTGGTCGCCATCGTGATGCGTGCTCTCATACTCGGGCAGCATCATCAGATCTGCATCACCAAAGACGCGGTCGACGGCGGGCATGTGGTTCTGCGTGATGGAAGTGGGGATAAAGAGGAACGAGCTGCCGCCGTGAGCGGGTTTGCGACGCAACAGATACGAGAAAGGATTGCTGAAGCCAAGAACGAAGACCGACTCCTCCGGTCTTGACTGGGCGCGCAGCAGCGCGAGCCCATCATCGAGCACACCGACGTAGTAGGTCCCATCGCCGTCGCCTGTTTTCATCTTGTCGTAGAAAGAGGTTGAGTTGTAGAACCGCACATCTTCCATTCCGGGAGCGTCGATTCGAAGTCCCTCGCTCTTTATGGCAGCGGATTGGTAGTTGACAAGATTTGCCGCCGTCGCCAGGTTCGGGATCAGATCGACAGCGATTCCGCCGAGCCCCAGAGCGATCAAAGCAACGGTAAACTGCTTTTGCTTATCTGGAACGCGCAGATGAATCGCAGTCACTTGATCGAGAAGAATGATGATCCACAGACCTGCCAATGTGCATTTGTTCTCAAGCGAGTTGGTCTGCAGGAAAAGCGGGCCGGATGCCAGCACAAGGCAGCCTAGGAACAGATGCGTAACTGTTTCCCGATTCCAGCGTTCTGCCGGACTGCGGAACGCGATTAGTCCCAGCATCATCAAGATGACCAGCCACACGGATCCGGACTTGGCGCATGTGATCGCTCCAGCGAAGGTTGCGCTGAGCGTCAGCGGTGCGTGTGCGTGAAGCACGAACGACATATCGTCGAGGAATGCTCCCAGCGAGAAGCGCAGGGAAGCAGCCATCGAGAGGGAGGCGGCTGCCGAGCCAGCAAGCAGTCCGCCTAAGCGTGAAATTTCGCGCCTCTGGAGAGGCACTGACGCCAGAAGCATGAGGCCGGCCATGCCAAAGAAGTTGAGTTTAAGAAATCCGAGAAGGACGAGCGCGATGCCGCTTGAGGCACCACCGCCGAACCGGGCACGGCTGCGTGCGAAAGCGCACTCCACCAGAATGATGCCGAGCAACGCGTACGACTGCCGGTTGTGAATCATTGCGCAACTTAGAAATTCCGGTCCGAATCCGAGAGGCGCGGGACAGGTGGCCGTGAAAACAAGCCAGGCCGTGATCAGCAGGGCGGGCAGCGGCGCTAATCGCCGACGGCAGAGGAGCCATGCCCATACTCCGACCATAGCGCCGAAGAAAGATGTCCCGATTGCAAGGCCGCGGGCGCTTTCGTGGGCCAGGAGCATGCCCCAGGCGAGAATCCAATACTCGAACGCGCCCAGAGGGGTGTAGAAGTCGCGGTGAGGCACCTGGCCGTTGAGCACGCGCCAGCCGTTGTCGAGCATCCACAACGCATCATTGTGAAAAACGTTAATGGGGCCGGTGGCGAACTTCGCCACGATTCCGAGATAGGCGGCGAGAAGCACGAGAAGGCCGGCAGCACCCCAAATTGCTCTCCTGCTATTCGAGCGTATCCAGCCCACCTCGCGATCGAACCACGCGGATTGCGAAGCCGTGATCGGGTGAGAGGCTGCCTTCTGTTCAGTAGTCATCGCGGAGATCTACTTCCATCCGTATCACATTCCTGAATCGTGCGCGATCTTTTGCCCACAAGGCGCATTGATGTCTTTGATTACTTCGGGAACGAAATGCGTACCTGGGGCGCTACCAGATCCTGCAAGGCTTTGTGCTGACCATCTTGTCACCTGCTTTGCAGTTGAAGCTTTTGGCGAATTCAGGCAGATCCTGCAGCACTGAGTTGGTGCGGTATTCATCCGGCGAGTGCGGGTCCCCTTGTGCCTGGCTGCGGAGCTGCTCCGGACGCGTCTGTGTGCACCACTGCTGCGCGTACGCAATCCAGAAGCGCTGCTCGGGCGTGTAGCCGTCTGTCTTTGCGTTCATGTCCAAGTGGGCTGCCTGAGCCTTGTCCTGCCAGGCGATCCATGCGAGCCACAGGCCGCCAAGATCAGCAAGATTCTCGCCGAGCGTGAGCTTGCCATTAAGGTGCACACCGGGGACCGCTTCGATGGCGTCGTACTGGTTGACCATGCACTGAGCCTTCTGTTTGAACTTGTCTTCGTCCTCCTTGGTCCACCAATCTTTGAGATTGCCGTCCCTGTCGAACTGGCGACCCTCGTCGTCAAAGCCGTGCGTGAGTTCGTGGCCGATGGTGGACCCCATATCGCCGTAGTTGGCGGCATCATCTTCCTTCCCGCTGTAGAACGGCGGCTGGAAGTAGCCGGCTGGGAAGTTGACGTTATTCTGTTGCGGTTCATAGTAAGCGTTCACGGTGGGCGGAGACATGCCCCACTCAGCCTTGTCGACTGGCTTGCCGATCTTGGCGAGTTCGCGGTTGAAATTGAACTGACGCACGCGTTCAAGATTGCCAAGCGCGTCCCCGCGCACGATGACCAGCTTCGAGTAGTCCCTCCATTTGTCGGGATAGCCGACCTTGTTCATGACGGTCTTGAGCTTTTCTTTGGCGGCTTGCTTGGTTGCCGGGCTCATCCATTCGAGCGAATCGATATCCTTGCTCATGGCCTGCTCGATCGCAAGAGTCATTTCGAGAGCCTGCTGTTTCTCCTCAGGCGGGAAGTACCTGGCCACGTATACCTGGCCCAGCGCTTCGCCCATCTCGCGGTCGACGCGGCTGGTGCAGCGCTTCCAGCGCTCCTGCTGCTTTTCCGCGCCATTCAGAATGTGGGCGTAGAAGTTCCATGTTTCTGTCTCGAACGCTTCCGGCATGCTGGTTCCGGCATAGCTGTGGAGTAAGTGCCAGCGCAGGTAAGTGCGGATCTGGTCGATGAAAGTTGTCGCTACAAGATCATTGAACTCCGCCATGAACTTCGGCTCGGTCTCATTGGCTTTGCCGGAGGCCGGAGCGTGCGCGGCCTCATCGTAGTTGGCGAGATTGAAATGATTGAGGCTCTTGGAGAGCGCAGCGACATCCGTCGGATGATTAAGGTTTTGCGGGTCGCGCTGCTCGGTGACGGTCAGAGATGCTTTAGCCAGGCGCGTTTCTATCGCCATGACCGTGTCGGCATCTGTCGCGGCTTGGTTTCCCGGCTCGCCGGCGAGGACGAACATCTTTTGGACATGATCGACGTACTGCTTTCGCTGTTCGGCTGATTTGGCGTCGGTGCGGAAGTAGTAGTCGCGCTCAGGAAGGCCGAGACCGCCGGAGTTATAGAAGGAGATGACCTGGTTGGCGTCCGCATAATCTTGGTTAGCGCCGAAGTCAAAGAAAGCGTCGACACCGATGGTGTGCAGGTGCGCGAGCAAAACGGGCAACTCGTCGGCCCGGTTGAGCCCGGCGATGCGATCGAGTTCTGGCTTGATAGGCGCGAGGCCGAGTTTGCTAATCGCGGCAGTATCCATGCAGCTCGCGTACTCATCGCCAATCTTCTGCTCGTTAGGGGTGCGATTTGGATCCTGCTTGGCCGCTTGTTCGAGTATTTGCCTGAGGTGAAGACGATTGAGCTCGAACAGTTCAGTGAAGCGGCCGTAAACTGCTTGATCGGCTGGCAGCGGATTGCTCTTGAACCAGTTGTTGCAGCTGAATTGGTAGAAATTCTCGCATGGGTTCACGGAAGTATCGACCAGTGAGGGGTCGAATACCCGAAGTTCCTTCGCCGTCTGTGCTGACTCGACATGCGTCTGACTCGCAGAGGGTTTGGCGGCGAGAACAGCAAGAAGTGCAAAGCTCAAACAAGGGAGTGCTGCGGAGGACCGATGCATGGCGAAACTCTACCAGACCGGAGCGAACAGCCGCCTGCGAGAAGTGCCAAGTACAATAGTCAATGGGATTAGATAATCGATAGGAGCTATTGAGTGGCGCAGCGCACTTTCAGCATCATCAAGCCTGACGCGGTGAAGAACGGACACGCGGCGGCGATTCTGGCCGATATTGAGAAGGCCGGATTCAAGATTGTCACCATTCGCAAGCAGTCCATTTCAGAGGAGCAGGCGCAGGGCTTCTACTACGTGCATAAGGAGCGGCCGTTCTTCGGTGAGCTTTGCAGCTTCATGTCGTCGGGTCCGATCTTCTTAATGGTTCTGGAGAAGGACAATGCCATTGCCGATCTGCGCAAGCTAATGGGAGCGACTAATCCGGCGAACGCGGAAGAGGGCACGATCCGCAAGAAGTACGCCGAGTCGATTGGGGCGAACGCGATCCACGGCTCCGATGCTGAGGAGACGGCGAGCTTCGAAATCGGCTACTGGTTCGCGGGGTACGAGCTGATCTGACCACGGTGGTCAGTGGTCAGCCATCAGTATTCATTTCTTCCCTGACTCAACCGAAGAGCGTATCCATCTTCTCGCGCAGGGTTGCGATTTCGCGTTGCAGCTCTGCGACAGTTGACTCGAGCTGCGCGATGCGGTCTTCGTACTGCGAATGTATTGGCGAAGGCTCTTGCATCGCGGATTCAGATCCCTCAGCGACTGCGGCCTCGACCGGGCCGCAAAGCAGGTGGGCGTAGCGGGACTCGCGGGCGCCGGGCTGCCGCGGAAGCAGCGCGACGAGCGAAGGCTCTCGCTCCATCAGCTTTTGCAGGCCGGCGGTCACGTCGCTGATTTCTGTGAATTCGTGCAGGCGCTCGGTGCGGCCACGAAGCTCTCCGGGTGTCTGCGGTCCGCGAAGCAGTAAAACACAGATCAGGGCGGTCTCCGCGCGGCTGAAATTGAATGCTTCGCCGAGCCAATGCTCGTACTTCGTGACCCGGCCATCTGCGGAGCGGGCGCGGCCGCCCAACTGCTTCGCCTCAAGACCATGCAGAGCCTGACGAACGTCGTCCTCGTCCATGTTCATGATTGGCTCGCGATTTGAGCGCTGATTGCAAGCGTTCATGAGGGCATTGAGCGAGAGGGGATAGTAGTCCGGAGTGGCGATCTCTTTCTCGATTAGCGAGCCGAGAATGCGGGCTTCGGCGGCGCTGAGCTTGACGGCCTCGGTAAGCATAGGTCCATTGTGACAGAACAGAGATGGCGGCTCAGAGGACAGGAATGAGTCAAGCCGGCTCTGATTGCACTTTTCGACTCTTCGTCAGCAAAAAGTAAACGACCGGCGTGACCACGAGGCTGAGGACCATGGAGATGGTCAGACCGCCGATAACGGCGATCGCGAGCGGCTGAAGCATCTGCGAGCCGGCGCCCAGGGCAAACGCTAGCGGGAGCATGCCGCAGACGGCAGCGATGGCGGTCATCACGATCGGGCGGAGACGGCGCTGGGCCGCGTGTATCATGGCTTCGGCCGCGGACACGCCCTCGGAACGGAACTTCTCGTCCGCGTCGAGTAGAAGGATTCCGTTCTTGGCGACGATTCCTATAACCATGATGATGCCCATGAACGAAGCCACATTGAAGGTAGTGTGCGTGATGAGCAGCGCAAGGATGACGCCGGAGATGGATAGGACCGAAGAAGTCAGGATCGCGATCGGCGCGGGGAAGTTGCGGAACTCCGCGAGCAGTACTCCGAAGACGAGCGCCAAAGCCAGCATTAGCACCTTGAGAAGGTCGTGGAATGACTTTTGCTGTTCTTCGTATTGACCGCCGTAGGTGACACGCACGGAGGGCGGCAGATGCATGCCTTGAACGGTCTGGCGAACCTTGTCCATGGCAGCACCGAGATTTGAGCCGCGCAGACGACCCGTGACGACGACCAGGCGCTGAAGGTTTTCGCGGCGGATCTCATTTTGCGGCCGCAATTGCTGAATGGCGGCGAGGGAACCAAGGCTGGCGGTGTGTCCTGATGCGCTGTTGAAGACGGTGTTCTGGATTGCGTCGAGAGATTTGCGATGATCGTCGCTGAGACGCACGCGGATCGTGTAGGGCCGGCCGTTTGCGATGAGCGGGTCGTTGGCAGGCAAGCCGTCGAGGATGGAGGTTGCATCTTCGGCGACCTCGGTGGGCGTGAAGCCCAGGCGCGCGGCGACAGTGGGGTCGACCTGGAAGCTGGTTGCCGGGCCGCTGATGGTGTTCTCGATTCCGTTCTGCACATCAACTACGCCGTCGATCTTGCCGATTGCATCGCCTACACGGGGACCGAGTTGGGTCAGAAGACTTTCGTCTTCGGAGAAGATTTTGATTTGGATGGGCTCGGCCGAGTTCGAGAGATCGGCGATCATGTCCTGCAGAACCTGGGGGAATTCGACGTCAAGCTCGGGTTCGGTCTTTTTGATTTCTTCGTCGACGCTGGCGATGACTTCGTCGATGCCGCGGCTGCGTTTTGATTTCAGCTTGACGGTGAAGTCGCCGGTGTTGGCTTCAGTGACGGCGGCGAGACCCATCTGCAGGCCGGTGCGGCGCGAGGTGCTTTCCACTTCGGGCTGCTCGTGGAGAATGCGTTCGACGTGCTGGAGGACGCGGTTTGTTTCTGTGAGGGAACTGCCGGCAGGCATGATGTAGTCGAGGATGAATCCGCCTTCGTCCATGGCCGGCAGCAGATCGGAGCCGAGAAAGCGGTAGCCGAAGTAGGTGGCGATCACGAGCAGAAGGCAGGCGAGCCCGAGCCAGAGGGGTTTCGCGAGGGCCCAGTCGAGGACGCGGTGATGTGCCTTCAGGACACGTGCCATCCATCGGCCGGTAGTGTGCTCTTTGTGCTCCGAAGCGTCACCGCGGTGACTTCGCAACAGGATCAGGCTCAGGCCGGGGGTCCACGTCAGCGCGAGCATGAGGGAAGTGAGCAGGGCGGCTGCCATGGTGATTGCCAGGGCGCGGAAGAAGCTTCCCGTGACTCCGGCTACAGAGATGAGGGGCAGAAAAACGACGACGGGTGTGATTGTCGAGCCGATCAGGGGAACAGTGATCTCGCTGAGCGCCTTGCGAACAGCACTCGCTCGGGGTTCGCCATTGTCGCGATGCATGACGATATTTTCGACAACAACGATGGCGTCGTCGATAACGAGGCCGATGGCAGCGGCGAGGCCGCCGAGCGTCATGAGGTTGAAGCTCTGTCCGATGGACCAGAGAACGAGGATAGTTACGGCGACAGTGACGGGGATGACGAGCCCGGCGACGAGCGATGAGGTCCAGTCACGGAGGAAGAGGAAGAGGATGATGCAGGCAAGGATGAGGCCGATGAAGATGGCGTCGCGCACGCTCGCGATGCTGTCGCGCACCAGTTGCGACTGATCGTAGAACGGCTCGAGTTTCACGCCACGGGGCAACTCTTTGCGAAGCAGGGCGATTTTTGCGTCAACCGCATCGGCGACGGCGACGGTGTTGGAGGCGGGCTGGCGCGCGATGTTGATGAGAACGGCCGGCTTTCCGTTGGAGGTAACTGTGGTGTAGATCGGGAGAGTGGAGAGCTCGACATTCGCCACATCGACGACACGGACCGGGGCGCCTGCAGGCGTCGTCTTGATTACGAGTTGGCGAAGCTGTTCGGCGTCGTGTACCTGGGCGCCGACGAGGCCGAGGATGAGCTGATGATTGGCCTCGTAGAGGCCAGGTGAGTCGATGATGTTTGAGGCCTGGATGCCGTTAACGAGATCGGTGACGGTGACGCCGTCCGCAGCCAGCAGCGGAAGGTTCGGGGTGACGTGGTACTCCGGCGTCTGTCCGCCTTGCACGACCACCGTGCTCACTCCTTCCACCCGATTTAAGGGCGGCTTCAGCTCGTAGGTGGCTAGTTCCCACAGCTGGGTCCGCGGGACGGTGTCGGAGGTGAGGCTGTAACCGAGGATCGGAAACGTAGCGAAGGTCAGGCGATTGGTAGTGATGCGCGCTGTGGGTGGGAGGTCCTTTTCGACTTTGCTGAGCGCGGCGTCCGTGAGCTGAAGTTCGCGGTACATGTCAACGTTCCAGTCAAAGAAAAGGCTTACTTCTGCTGATCCGCGGCTCGTGGTCGAGCGCACCGTCGCGAGACCGGGAACGGAGTTGACCGCGTTCTCGATGGGGCGAGTAATGGTGACTTCCATCTGCTCGACTGGCATGACGCCGTTATCGATGCCGATGACGACGCGAGGAAAGCTCGTCTCAGGAAAGACGGAGATTGGCACTTGGAGCGCGGCGTAGATTCCCGCCATGGTGAGCACGGCGGCGAAGAAGAAGATGGGCCGGGTGAAGCGCGTCAG
>Ga0105240_10005351_pt1 | contig 19146 bp, 20 predicted proteins | sample KBSC54metaG_FD_80426 | JGI IMG/M metagenome (GOLD analysis project Ga0105240, IMG submission 80426) | Corn rhizosphere microbial communities from Kellogg Biological Station, Michigan, USA - KBS C5-4 metaG | ecosystem: Host-associated > Plants > Roots > Rhizosphere > Soil | place: Michigan, USA... | reverse complement strand
GCTGTTCGAGCAGTCGTACCCGCAATAAAATGTTCAATCAAACGGTGTTGTTTGTCCCTGCTTAAACGACTCTTCCGCATCTAAACCACATAACCCTTCTCAAGTTATCTGGTACAGCCCCAAGTTTTAATACGGCAGTCAGTTTCATCACAAATACTAACTGGCAATCTTATGGCGGTGAAAGCACTATGAGTTAATTGTCGGCGAGCATCGAGGGTCCGCTCTCTTGCTTCTAATAAGGCGACTTCTGGATAAACGCCAAGTGCAAGGCATTTGTTCTTGCCGCCATAGCTGTAAAGCATTCGCCAATATTTGTTGCCATTGGGTGCGATCAGCAGATGCAGGCCCGCGCCGTCTGTTATTTTATATGGTTTGGCCGCAGGCTTAGCGTGGCGGCATTTAAGATCGGTGAGTTTCATTGGGGCGTCTCCGCTGCGTTATGCAGGTCTCCCCAAAAAGTACCCCAATGTATCCCAGATTGTCCTGACCAGCGCTGGATGGCGCTGGAAATATAGTCCTGTAAAAACAAAGGCTTAACTTTGCTTTTGGACATATATGGATGGCTCTGGTCATGAATTTGGCGTCCCCTACGGGATTCGAACCCGTGTCGCCTCCGTGAAAGGGAGGTGTCCTGGGCCTCTAGACGAAGGGGACGGACAAGCGCAAATGCGCTAACAGAGGGTGCTTATAGGGGATTTTTGCTTTCCCAGGCAAGAGGAATTTTGCAATTCTGCAGAAACATAAACTGCCTAAAAAACAGCCAAATCAATTTCACTCTGTATTTCATCTACGCATTGGGTGAATTATTTAGATAAAATAAGAGCGCTAGAAACTAGGCCGTACCGACAATCAGTTTAGGAGCAGTGGATGCATGCGATGGTGACGACAGCCTTGTAATTGCTGGTGCTTTTCTCGAATCGGGCGGCGAGTCTGCGGATGTTTTTGAGCCGATTGAACAATCGTTTAATCAGATTTCGTTCCTTATAGATGGTTTCGTCGTAGCTGCGCGGTGTTTTACGATTGGACCTGGTGGGATAAATCCGCAATCTTATCCCGTGGTTTAATTCGTAACGTGAAGCCATGAAAGCCCCCTCAAACGAGCGTCTCATGATTCCACAAATCCTTAAATCTGACTGTCGATACGGCCTAAAATGACGATACTCTCATCGACTTAAATTTCCCAAACCACGGATGAAACCATACCCGCCAAACTGCGCTGCTAGATATATGCTTAGACCATAGCATTATCAGGGGAATATGACGTAAAAGCGTAAAAGATAAAACAACGCCCATGTGAAATTTACATTCAAACGGAAAATCATGAAAAGGCGACGATAACTTCTCGCAAAATCCTGTTTAAGTCGAAAGCGCAAGATTTGAGGCCGCTGATAAGTGGATGCAGTAAAATATCAGCTATCTATTTTTATGGACTAAAAAAATTGTTATTATTTTATAAAATATTTATGATATGGGAATATTTCAAATCATAAAAGTGCTGAGGCCTTAAGGTGAAGGGCTGTGCGCTTAACAGAGCTTCTTTCTGGATTATTATCCTCACTAGCGAGATGGTTTGCCGTTGAGTAAGCTATGCTGGCGGATATGGTTTTTATAAAAATTTCTTGCAATTCTCTCCGAAACAACTTTAATCTGTCCTTACCACAGAGTACTTTCAGCATTATGCCTTCGCCAACCCATGAAATTGACTCTTTGCGGCTGTTCAATGATGAACCCCTGAACGGGGTTAATCCTTCCTACCTCATTTTAAACGAAGCCAACGTTGCGATTAGTTATTGCACGGCAGATCTGATCTATACCTTTGTAAATAAAAAACATGCCGCGATGCATGGACTCGCACCAGAGCAAATTATTGGCAAACATGTCATCGATATCCTTGGTATTGAAGCTAACGAATTGGTCAGCCCCTATTATAAACGCGCCCTAAAAGGTGAGTGCTTGACCTATGAGATTGAAGCACAATTTCCAATTGGCCTGCTCTATATCCAGCGCACATACACACCTATCAAGAATGAGGACGATCAGGTCATTGGCTGGGTAACCGTCACTTTTGATATGACGGATCGCCATAGATTAGAGGTGGAACTTCAAAAAAATGAAATTCTGCTCCGCGATGCTAAAGAAAAGGCCGAAATCGCAAACATCGCAAAATCTGAATTTTTGGCAAATATGTCGCATGAATTACGAACTCCGATGAATGTGATTATTGGACTTCTCCATGTTATGAATATGAAAGAATATCCCCCAAATAAGCAAAAAGAGTTTATGGTTATGATGCAAAGCAATGCACATTACCTTTTGGAACTGATCAATAATATCTTGGATGTATGCAAGTTAGAGGGGGAACAAACCTTACAGGCCGCTCCGTTTGAGCTCAATAAAATATTGCAAGAGATTCTGATCACACAATCATTGCAAGCAAAACAAAAAGGGAATGAATTAATCCTAGAGGAGCACGGCACATCGGCACATATATTTCTGGGGGATGAGCTGCGTTTTCGGCAGGTGCTTTTAAATCTGGTAAGCAATGCGCTTAAATTTACTGAAAAAGGGTATGTGAAAATAATTGTTGAATATGCTGCTATAAAGTCGGATGCGACCACACAGAATATGAAAATTATTGTAGAAGATACAGGCATTGGAATTTCTGCGGCTAACCTTGAAACGATTTTTAATAAATTTACCCAGGCTGATAATTCTATATCCCGAATTTATGGGGGATCCGGACTGGGATTATATATTAGCAAGAGATTGATTGAGATGATGGGCGGAACCCTGTCCGTTGAAAGCGTGGCAGGAAAAGGCTCACGCTTCATGATCAATTTATGTTTGCCAATACAATTGGAAAATAAAACTTCCCAGACGGTTGCTTCGGATATGACAGCTCTTGGTCAACCTAAAGATAAAGAGATTCTATTAGTGGAAGACAACGACGGGAATCTTCTGATAGCCTCCTTATTGTTAGAAAATTATGGATACCGCTATGAAGTTGCACGGAATGGCAAAGAGGCATTACAGAAATTTTTGCAAAGAAACTTTGACGTCATCCTAATGGATGTCCAAATGCCCGATATAGATGGATTCAGCGTAACACGGTTAATACGCGAACGGGAAAAAGAAACAAAAGCTTACCGTACGCCGATCATCGGCCTCACTGCCAATGCCCTGCAAGGCGATAAGGAGCGGTGCCTGGCGGCGGGTATGGATTATTTTTTGGCGAAGCCGTTTGATCCTGATGCTTTATTGAAGCTATTAACGGGTCTGGATGGGCAAAATGAACAGGCAGCCTATGGCCAATTTGTAATTGGGGTGGCCAGCTAGCCTGGACAGAGCTGTTTTTATTATAAAAAACTTGTAATTGCCTGCCAATCTCGATTAACCTAAGGGGCATTTATAAGAAGGAAACTGTAAATACTTATGCGACCTATGAGTCAGATTTTGAGGGCAGAAACAGAATCTGGAAGGCCCCAAATTACCTTCTTCGATTCTGGTTTAGGCGGAAGTGCGCTTGTCCCCCCTTTTATAGAAGGTGGTCATCGTAAGTATTTTTACGATTATGATATTGTTCTATATGCAGATCATGAGGGTCTTCCCTACGGCAATAAAAATGCCTCCTATATTCTAGAACGTGTTGCGCGTGCGATAGAGCGTGCAGCCGAAAACGGCAGTGATATTTTTATCATTGCATGTAATACCGCCTCAGCCGTTTGTTTCGGACCCGAAGGTGATGAGCAAAACCCCAACGCCCCCATTAATCGATGGCGCAAGGATCATCCGAATGAAAAAATAAGCAATATGAAAATTATTGGAATTATACGGCCTGCCGCCCTTGAGCTTAAAAGAGATGTTGAAGCAGCTGTTCAAATCGGAATTGAAGAAGCCAAGAAAGGGAAGATGGGGAATAAAAATAGGGGTATATGGCCTGGCCAGCGGGTTGACGTGATGGTATTTGCGACAGATAGGACGGTTAGAAGCGGCGCATATATAGACGCTATTGAGCGGGCCTTTAAAGATTCCCAAGAACTCCATCATCAGATTAAGGTTTGTGCTGTAGCCTGCCCAGGATTAGCCGACAGGATAGAAGCATGTCATAAACTCTCGGTTCATAATCATAATGACGACCTTTTAAATTTTTTAAATGACTTTGCAAAGGAGATGAAAGGCGAATTACGTGATAAGAGCTTTAGAGCTTTAATACCGGCATGCACTCATTATTGGTTTATACATCATCTCATCAAACGGTCCCTTAAAAAAAACGGCGTCACTGTACATAACGATGTTTTAAACGATGCAAATATTGCAGAATATATGGTGGAAGATCTCGGCCTTGATGTACCTCACCTCTACCACGACCCTCAAAGAGGGAAGCGAGAAATTAGCGCATACTCTACAAAACCTGAATCTGAGCTGGAAGAAAAAACTTCAGCACTTGGCCATCTTTTTAGCAGGCGCCATGAAGGAGTGCTGGAATTCAATGATATATTCAAAGGCGTTAGATTTAAGCATCTCGACTTGGGTAACTTAACTCATGATATCTCACCTGAAATACTTGAGGCTGTGGATCAGGCTCCGCTCGTCAGAACATATTCTGCAGCTACGATAAATCAGCCTCTTGCCCGGTCAAGACCTCGAACACATCGCGGCCATCTTACACTGTAACCAAAATGACGATGGATAATAGAGCCAAAGCAGGGCATTCAAATTTATTGATGCATAGTAGGCGCGTTTTGTTGATGGATAGCGTTGCAGCCGGCCAAGACACTCCGTATAGCAATTTTATAGCCGAGATGCAGGAAGTGATAGTGGAGTAAAGCCGTGGATAAAAATTATGATGTTATCGTGATCGGCGCTGGAATTGTCGGTGTCTCAACAGCATTACATTTATTAATGCGCGGTAAACGCGTTTTATTGATGGATCGTGGTGCCGCCGGGCAAGAAACTTCGTTTGGCAATGCCGGCATTATTGAAACATCGTACGTTCTTCCATTTGGCCTGCCACCACACAGGCGCATGGTTAATATCCTTTTGAATCGTGATCCGGCGGCGTGCATACATTACCCAAGTCTACCCCAATATGTTGCTTGGATTATCGATTTCTATTTCAAGTCACAATCCGGTCCACGGCAAATTAATGGAAAATTATTACGGCCGCTCATCGCGTGTGCGCTGGAAGAACACCGCGTGTTGATGAGAAATACGGATGCGGACCGCTACCTCAGTATGGCGGGACGGGTTAAATTACACCGTAGTGAAGCTTCTTTTGCGGCAAGTGATTTGGAGCGTCGGGTGGCAACGGAAATGGGAGTGCCATTTGAAGTAATGAGTGCCAAAGAATTTCAGGAAATTGAACCTTCTTTGCGTCCAATTTATTACAAAGCAGTTCGCTGGACATGTAACGCAAGGCTCACAAATCCTGGTGCTGTGATGTCTGCTTATGCGGATCGGTTTGTGCGTGATGGCGGCGTTTTTCAACAAATGCGTGCCATGGCATTGCGGCCCGTGAATGAAAGCATGTGGTGTGTTGAAACAGAGCAAGGAAAAATTACAGCAAACGATATTGTGGTCTGTACCGGTCCGTGGGCATCTGATTTTTTTAAGCCGCTTGGTTACAGGCTTCCGCTCGGTATTAAACGTGGTTACCATCAGCATTTTTCTGCAATCGGAGCAGCAACACTTTCACATGCGATTGTGGATGCCGATATTGGATATGTGCTTGCTTCCATGGAACAGGGATATCGCGTTACGACCGGGGTTGAATTTTCGAGCATTAACAATCCGGCTAAGCCTGTTCAAATTTCACGTATCATCCCTTATTTACGAGAATTATTTCCCATTGGGGAACCGATTGACCCTAAAGCATGGCTTGGAAACCGCCCATGTTTTACCGATTCTTTGCCTATAATCGGGCCAGCCCCCAAACATAAAGGATTATGGTTTAACTTTGGACACGGACATTCCGGCCTTACCATTGGCCCGCCCTCCGGGCGGTTGCTTGCGGAGATGCTATGCGCCTCTCCAACGTTTTGCGACCCTGTTCCTTATCGGGCCGATCGGTTTGGTTGACCGATCCTTGTAATCCATTATTTTCTACTTGCTATGAAGCATTATAATTCAAGACATCGACTAATTCTCCACACCTATATTTAACCGTTGTTGCTCTTGGCCCCATTGGTTTCTAGGGTTTAGACACTTATGCCGTCTGTGTATTTGGTCGGCCTTCAAAGGCCTGTAACATTCGCTGCGCAGCCGTAAGAACGCACCCCTACACATCGAATAATTGGCCAAGTTTTGGAAGCAAACTACGATACAAACGGTTGAGTTGCCAAACGATACAAATGGACATCGGCGAACCGCAGGTAGATAATTAACTATCTAGCGAAGCTTTTTGATTGCCAAAAGGTCAAAATTTTGTTTTAACTGACCCCAGTTGGGGTGTAGCCAAGTGGTAAGGCAGCGGTTTTTGGTATCGCCATCCCTAGGTTCGAATCCTAGCACCCCAGCCAAGCAGTCTGCCCTTCCCCACACTCTGAGAGAGTTTGCACGAAATGCCCGCAATTCTGGGCCGTTTGCAGGGTGGTGTATTTCGCCACGCTACTGAGAATGGCGAGTTAAACCAAAACACTATGCGGCACAATTGGCCTTATACAGCGATATTCTTGAACGGCTGGGTTTTGCCCGCCCAAAGAAACCATTTATCTGGGATATTTACGGCCAGGAAGTTATTTACGATTTAGAAGAACCCGTTAACAAAACCGCCAAGCAAAGTTTCTGGGAATTGTACCAAGACATTTTGGCGCAGGCGCGGTAAATCCGTGACCAGGATTTGGAAACTGAACCCGCATACAGCAGCACATGCAAACTTTGCCATTGGTATACTGGCCTTACTGGCTATGGGCTAGGGCCAGAAAAAGATTGCCGAAGATTTGGCACATTTTCATTTATAGCCCTAACCAAAATTTCGACAAGCGCCTGATAAGGCACACGCCCGTTATAATCATGGCCGGCTGCCTGGAATGTTGGTGTCCCTGTTTTGACAGTATTTAACGCCATTTGGATCATCGCTCTCGGCACAGCGTTTACAGCGCCACGAAAATTATGGTTGCCGTGAAATTGATAACCATCCGCTTCAAGGCAGAGTCGGCCAGTGCGGGCAGAAACTACTGCCATGGTACATAATGCAGACACATCAGCGTACCCACTGAAATCGTAGCCTTTAGCACTTATATTATAGTCTGCCATATCCATCTCCTCTTAAGGTTAATTTACAAAGCAAGTTCTTAAAGACTATTGTCGGCCTTCCCTAATAAGATAATCTGCAACTATTTCTGATTGCAAGAAATTTTAATACTTTCATTGCAAAATCGCCTAAACCCTTGGAATATATGATAGTTCATTTTAGTTACGCCTGCGTCCAACTAAATCATGGCGCCGCGAGCGAATATGAATCCTAGATATGAATCCTGTAATCGGATCAACATTTTGCTTAGCAAGCATTACTAACCGGCCAGACGTGGAAATGCTTGCTGAATGGCAGGCAGGATTGCCCCAGTGGCCATGATGTCTTGGTAATAACGCGTTCAAAATGTTATCACCAGCGCCAGCCAATCTGAATGACCTTGCGCTTTTGCCATCAAGTTAAACGGTTTTCGTAAGGAAAACTCTAGCTTTCCTCCCCTTAATTGCAGAACGGTTGGACAATGTCAAAACAGATTACAGAAATGATGGTGCAGCAATCCGTTTTGATGCCAACACATATGAAGTCATCATATATGATAAATTAAATTTGATTCGCCACCTTCAATTCTAATGCTAGGGCTTCATTAGATTTCCAAGAATATGACTTCAATGTTTCTACAAATTGTTCAAACGAATAGTTAGCGCCAGAGACAACCACGACAACATTCTTACCCTTCACTTCTTCACCAAGCGCATGTCCTAGAGCAGCCATGCAGCAAGAAGTTGAAGGCTCAATCAGCAATTTTTCATGCTGTAGAAACTCAATCTGAGCGGCCAACGTTCTCTCATCATCTATGGCTACAACATCTTCAACTAGATTTTTAACATGCGAAAATGTTTCTGGTGTGACATGACGTACAGCAATGCTCTCAGCGATCGAACTAATCTGTCCAAGCGGTCTGATTTTCCCTTGCAATAAGCTAAGCGACATGGAATGCGTACCCAAGGTTTCCACTCCAAAAAATGACAGGTCGTTTTTAACAGATTTACCATAACGCGCCATACCTGCAATCAAACCACCGCCGCCAACGGAGCAAACAATCGTATCCGTAGTCGGCAAACTACCTAGTATTTCCTTCGCAATCGTTGCCTGGCCGCGCATGACGGTTTCGTCCGCGAAAGGATGGAAATAAACCATGTTACTTTTTCCTGATTCCTCTAATGCGGCAAAGTTTGCTTCATCCCAATCTGCGCCGTGGATAATGACCTCGCCGCCATAGGCTTTAATCTTATTTATTTTAACTTCTGGTGTAATTTGCGGAACGTATATTTTTGATCGTGTTTCCATAATTTTTGCGGCTGAGGCCACGCCAATACCATGGTTACCACTACTGGCTGTAATAAACCCTTGTAAATTATCATCTGGCCAAACAGAGAAAGCCTTAGCCATCGCGCCTCGGAATTTAAAAGATCCGGTATGCTGTAAGTTCTCCAGCTTGAGAAATAAATTGCACTGGAACTTATTAGAATAGTAATCGGAATAAATAAGTGGTGTTTTTCTTATGTAACGCGCCAAAATGCTATATAGGCAATCGACAGACTCTACAAATTCATGATCTGAGAAAGAATTTATGCCTTGAAATGAATTAATTTTCTTAATTTCTGCGTGGTGGGCAAGAGTTAACGACATTTGACATCTCCCTTTTGTTGACGGAGATATCTTCCCAATAATTCAAGTGCGCTACTATCCTATAAAACTATAGGATTAGAAATCCTCTTTAAGCAAAAAAGAAATTCTATAACTTTTCTTTATTAAAAATTTATTAATTTTTATTTTTATAAAAGTTTGCTATAAAAATCCATGATCGAAGATTGGGCTGGGCCCAGAATAAATGTTCGGGGCATATTGGTTGTTTTTCCTAAAAGGAAAATCCTCGAAGCTTTGGCAAAAAAACAACATCTCCTCAATAGTATTGTGCTTCGAGAGGCGATTAAGGCTGTTGCCGCCATGCCAATCGAAATTGCCAATGATAATGATGAACCTGCAAAAGCCGCACCAACCAGTATTTAGCGTTTTTTAGTCTTCTTCTTAGGCTTAAATTCTAAAATCACATTTTCATCTGCTGGTGAGCTGTATTCAATAGCGATATCATAGGCATTTTCAAGCATGTCATTCAGACGCGTCATGTCGAATGCTTCCGCCAAATCAGCTAAATATAACAGTGTTATGGAAATTTTTTGTGCTGAAATATACGGACCATCTGACTCTCGAAGGCAATGATCTAAAATTTTTTGATAAAACTGAATAGGAACTTTTCGCATTTCCATCTCTCAGGCAACCAACAGTTCTTTGGAAACCAGATTGCTGACGATTGGACGGTGAATACCCGTAATCATACGCAAAGACATCAACAATGTTAGATTGGTTGGATGTTTCGCGACGCGGCATTTTTGTCCGCCGATTTCATAGGTTGCACCCAAATAAGTCAGTTGCACGCCGGTCTTTTCGTAAACATAACGGAAAATAGCGTTCTGCATCATGCCGTATAAGAATTTTCCGCCCTTTGACATGCAAAACTCTATTGTTCCCATCACCAATTCATTTTTAATTTGGCTTCGCAATTCGCCGGACAATTCACGGTCGATGCAAATCCGGGTACCTTCCCAGCAATCATCCGTTGTCGGCAATTCTTCAAACGTCACCAAATCTTTGAAAACTTCACTTAACATGGTAGGTTTATCCATGCAGTTAACACGGATAGTTCCCCTCACCACCTGCCTTTCATCTAGCCACACGAGGTAATAGGTGCCGGGTGTATCATACCGGTCGTATTCCGCAATTTCATTCAGAACATAGGCGTCATAATTCTGCCGCTCCATAAAATTTCTGTAACGACATGCGAACATCGAGCGAAAAAGTTCGCCATGCGTATTCCCGTTTTCAACAATATTTAAACACAGCATCATGAGTTGTCGTGCTCCTTCCGTTTTGCAGGTTATGCAAATTCGGAAAATCAGGTATCCTATAAAACTATAGGATATGAAAATCTGCAGGGAATACCGTATTTTTGTATGCATAAAAGAAATTTAGAATTTTCGCATGCATGCGTATGGATCTGCATACATGGATGCGCAACTTTCGGTATCCTATAGTTTTATAGGATCAACGCTGACAGATTTTTCTGTTTTTATCACGTCTCCATCCACCAGGAGTAAACGTCATGCCGTACACCGCAAAATTGGAGACTGTGAAAGTTTCCCAAGGTCTTGAGAAAATCTTATCCGTGCTGGAGCGCGACGGCGGCGTGATTATTCAAAATCCGATTTCCTCATTATCCGATGATTTGGAAAATGAACTCGGTCCTGTGTTTGATGAATCCGATTTTTGCGGCGGCCAATTTTACGGCAGTAAAACCAAGCGGATTTATAGCCTAATTCAAAAATCGTCTGCTTGTCGGAAAATGGCGATAGAACCTACTGTGCTGGCGGTTATGAAAGCCGTTTTGGGGCCGCATTCTTACGGCAAAATATTGCTGAATTTAACGCAAGGCATTGAAATTTCTCCGGGCCAGCGTGAGCAAGCTTTGCACCGTGATGATTCCATGTTTGGCTCGCATCACAAACAACATGAATACATGATCAATGCCATGTGGGCACAAACCGACTTCACCAAAGAAAACGGTGCCACCGTCGTGATGCCAGGCAGCCATAAATGGTCGCAAAACGAAACCGAATTATTTGAAAAAATTCTGGGCGCGCAACCGGATCAGATTGCCAGTGCTGAAATGAAGGCTGGAGATGTTTTGATCTACTATGGCTCAGCTGTGCATGGCGGCGGCGCAAATACATCCCAATCCATTCGTCGCGGTGTTGTTTTAAGTTATTCCGTAGCTTGGCTGCGGCAGGCGGAACCACAACATCTAGCGGCGCCATGGCAAGTTGCAAAAGATTACGACACTGAATTGCAAAACTTGCTGGGCTATGATGCGGTTGAACCTAATCTGGGACTGCTGGAAGGCATGACGCCGAGGGATTATTTAACCACCAAACCGACTGTGGCGAAGGTTCATGACTTCCTGACCCTGGAACAAAACCAGTTGCTGGAAACATACCATGGCATGAAGGAAAAAATTGCGGCCTGATCTGAATGCAATCTGTTCGTGTCGCTGGATTTATGATACACGCTATTGTAGCCGTGTATCATAAAGGAGGCAGTTGTGGACTTCCCCGATTATGTTGAGAAAATTCTGGGGGCGGACAGTGTTGATATGCTTTACAGCTTGTTGACACAGGCGGTTGAGGAAATATGTGGCTTTAACCGCGTTACATTCCGTCTTTTAACAGATCACAATTTAATTAATTTGCCAGCCAATCACGGGATATCCAAAAACTATCCCGATAATTGGATGGCTTATTACATGGAAAAAGGATATGAAAAAATTGACCCAGTCAGCCGTTATGGTTTGCGTGCCTCTCTAGCTTTTAGCTGGAAAGAAGTATCTGAAAAAGTTACCTTTAGCCGTGAGCAGAAAAAATGTTTTTACGGCGGGATTGAAGCTGGACTAAATCACGGTATTGCTATTCCCTTACGGAGTGCCTTCGGACAAGTTGCAGGTGTTGCGGCAGCCGTCGATAAAAATCAAACAGGTTTTGATGAAGAAAAGCAAATTGCCTATATGAATTTAATTTGCCAACATTTTTATCATCGGTTCTTGCAATTGCATGAACATAATCCGGCTCGCATGATTGAGGTGCCACGCCTTTCCAATAAAGAACGGGAAGTTATTATGTGGGCGGCACGGGGCAAAAGCGCCGAAGAAATTGCAGATATCATGATGATGACGGAAGGAACCGTCCGATGGTACATGAATGAAATCCGGAAAAAATATAATTGCAAAAACCGCCTCACCGCCATTTTAATGGCAGTTCAAATGGGAGAGATTGACCTGAACGACCTGTTTATCGCCAAGACTAGGACAAAAGCCAAAAAAGCTGCTTGATAATAAGGAACTTCAGGGCATCGCTCTCCCCTGCCCGGCTGCCCCAACCATCACACTCATTAAAAAGCTGGAATATTGTAAGAGATTAATTAATCACCACTCGGCGTAAGTGAAAGTCTGCGCACTGGGCGAACCGGAGACTCTCTTTGCTTGACGTGGGGATACTGTTCTCCATCACCCACAAACTGAGCATAGGCATAGCGCGTGCCTGTCGTCGTCGTGACACCCCTCGCCATGCAAACCAGCGCAGCGAAGACCAAAAATGGTTGGCCGGATATGGGCTAGATTCATCAAATGTTTCCCCTTAATGCGCCCAACTTGCTGGCGCGATACAGCGCATAAGATTCATCGTCGGGAAGTGCAACGCATGCTCCGCTCCGAATATTCGCCGCGCCAACTAGATTTGACATATTTAGGTAAGCGTCAATCTATGCCGCCATGATCATTGAATTCAGTCTCACACAATCGAGCCAGACTTAAACTTCAACCCAAATCGGGTTTTGCTGTAAACTCTCCAACACATTGATTTTATTCAATAATCTGGATTTAATGGCCCGCCCCAACCTGGGTCGAATAAAATTATCATTAAAAGAATGCGTTAAAAAATAACTTTGGCTATTAAAAGCTTTTTAAGTAATCAATCTATGCTTTGTCCGTCACTTCAAGCCATAAGGCATTGAGGATAGAAAAGCTGCATGCGAGGCCGAGGCCGAGGATCCAGGTAAAATACCACATTGCGCGTCTCCTTTAGTACGATTGATCTTCGGCGGTAACAGTTTCGTGCGTCACTCTGCCCCACAAGACTTTATATACCCATGATGTGTAAGCGAGCACGATCGGCATGAAGATTACCACAGCAATCAGCATAATCATTAGAGTCAATTGGCTGCTGCTGGCATCATAGACAGTGAGTGAGTGGCTCGGATGTGTGCTGGACGGCAGGATGAATGGATACATGGAAACACCTGCTGTAGCGACAATTCCCGCCACACCTATGCCGCTGCCGATCATGGCGATCCAACCATTACGTATTACTAAACCCACAAGGGTTAAAAAAATCCCAACTATTCCAAGAATAGGTACGAGCATCATCCAGGGATAAGCTTGATAGTTATTTAGCAACGCGCCCGTCTGCTGCACTACAATTTTATGCAGCGGATTGGAAGGATCCGTCAGCCTATAATCGCTAGCAATGTGGAACCCTGGCAACGCATTAGCGTAGAATCCAGCTCCGATAAATAGCACCAGTGTAAGAATGGCTGCGATCAAACCATAGTTACGCGCACGCATAGCAATAATTCCGTCTGTTTTTAGCGTCAAATAAACCGCACCGTGCATTAAAAGCATGCTGAGCGATACCAAACCACACAGCAATCCAAATGGATTAATCAAATCAAATAGTCCGCCAGTATAGGTCAGGCGCATATCGTCATCAAAACCGAATGGCACACCCTGGAGCGTATTGCCGACTGCAACGCCGAGCAAGGTCATGGTGAGCAAACCGCAAATGCACAGCACCCAATCCCAAGCATTGCGCATTCTTGGCAAAACAAATTTACTACGGAATTTCATGGCGACCGGACGCAGGATGAGCGTAACCAGCACCGCAAACATCGCCAAGTAAAATCCAGAAAATGAAACGGCATAGACATAAGGCCAAGCCGCAAACACTGCGCCGCCGCCTAGGATGAACCAAACCTGGTTACCTTCCCATACCGGGCCAATGGTGTTGATGACAATGCGGCGCTCTTCATCTTCGCGCGCGATGAAGGGCAACCAGCCTGCCACGCCCAAATCAAAACCGTCCATCACTGCGAAACCAATTAACAGTACGCCAAGGACCACCCACCAGATCTGGCGCAGGAGCCCGTAATCAAGCAACATATGTTCAGGCAGCATTGGGCTTCTCCATATTGTCGGGGCCGCGGCGGATATACTTTTTCAACAGATAAATATCAGCAATTAATAGCACTGAATAAAAGAAGACAAAACCGCCTAGCGTAATCCAAACATCCACCGCTGGAATATTGGACGCTGCCAGGCGTGTGGGTAACAAACCTTCAACCGCCCAGGGCTGGCGACCATATTCAGCGACAATCCAACCGAGTTCGATTGCGATCCACGGCACTGGTAGCATCCACAGCGCAAATTTCAGGAACCATTTGTGCTTATCCAACTCACGCCGCGCGGAATAGAAGAAGCCCATGGCGAAAAGAAAAATCAACGCTAGGCCACAAGCCACCATGATACGAAATGTCCAGAACAGTACCGTCACATCAGGCACCGTGCGCCAAGCGGCACGCGTGATATCTTCGTCAGTTGCCTTGCGCGGATCGGCCATGTCGCGTTTCAATAACAGAGCGTAACCGATTTCGCGACCATGATCTTCGAGATACTTGCGTGCCTGCTGATCGCTTTTATCAGCGCGGTAGCGTTGTAAGGCATCATAAGCTTTGATCCCATTACGAACCTTGCCCTCAGTCTCGGTGACCAGATTATTAATGCCAGGCACTTCCTCATGCAAAGAACGCGTTGCTATCAAACCTAACAGCCAGGGAATTTTGACTTCGTAACTATTTTCATGCGTGGCGGCATTAGGAATGGCAAAAGCATTAAAACTTGCCGGTGCAGTTTGCGTATGCCATTCCGCTTCAATCGCAGCAATTTTCATTTTTTGATGTTCGCTGGCCATATAACCACTTTCATCCCCTAGCACGACTACCGATAAGGCCGAAGCCAAGCCGAATGAAATAGCCACAGCCATAGAACGCTTGGCGAATTCAATATTGCGGCCGCGCAACAAATAATAGGCACTGACCGCCAGCACAAAAACCGCGCCGCAAACATAACCTGCGCTGACCGTATGCACGAATTTTGCCTGGGCAACGGGATTGAAAAACACATCCCAGAAACTTGTCAATTCCATACGCATCGTATCCGGATTGAACTTCGCGCCGACCGGATTTTGCATCCAACCATTCGCAACCAGAATCCAGAGCGCCGATAAGTTCGTGCCAATTGCCAATAACCACGTCACCGACAAATGAGCAAGTTTTGATAATTTACTCCAACCGAAGAAAAACAATCCTACAAAGGTTGCTTCCAGAAAAAATGCCATCAAACCCTCAATCGCCAATGGCACACCGAAAATATCACCGACAAAATGAGAATAATACGACCAATTTGTACCGAACTGAAATTCCATTGTGACGCCAGTGGCTACACCCATCGCGAAATTGATGCCAAATAAAATGCCCCAGAATTTTGTCATATCGCGCCAAATCTCGCGGCCGGTCATAACATAAACGCTTTCCATGATCGCGAGCAACCAGCATAGACCGAGGGTGAGCGGCACAAACAGAAAATGATATAACGCCGTCACAGCAAATTGCAGACGGGAAAGATCAACGGCAGAGTCCATAGTTAGTTCCTATTGATTGCTGGCGCGGCAGATAAAAAATTATTCGCAGCCATTTCACTGTTGATATGCGAACGGCCGATGAAACCATAAAACAAATACCCCAGCACGCCGAGCATGATCATTTTAAACAAAGCAATCATGACGATATGCCGGGAGAGTCGTTTCTGCACGATCTGATTATAGATTGTTAAGATGTTGCGCGCTACGACTGAACTAGGACTGCAATGGTATGGTTTAACCCTAACCCGGACATCGTAGTGGATTATCTCCAGACTAGTGCTAAAATAAGCGATGATCAATATAATTGCTGCCGAACAAAACAGACCAGAGTTATGGGGTATACATCTTCCCAGGCCAAAAGAAGATGGTAATAAATATGACCGCGGACATGCGGTTATTTATGGTGGCCCCATGTACAGCATGGGAGCAGCAAAGATAGCAGCACGTTGCGCCTTGCGTTGTGGTGCAGGATTAGTTTCTGTTGCGTGTGATCAGGACGCGCTACCCGTTTATGCCGCCAGTTTTGAAGCGATAATGACCAAACTGACGAAAAGCACGGAAGAATTTTCACAATTGACCCAGGATGACCGCGTTAAAAGTGTTTTAGTTGGACCCGGCGCGGGCGTGACGCAGCAAACAAAAGAAATCGTGCTTAGTGCACTTAAACATAAAAAATCATGCGTGCTGGATGCGGACGCATTGAGTGTATTTTCTGATAATCCCCAAAGTCTGTTCGATGCCATTCAGTTCCCATGCATTTTAACGCCCCATCAGGGTGAATTTGAACGACTATTTGGCAAACTTATTCATAGTGATGACAAATTATTGCGCGCAAAACGGGCGGCAAGTCTAAGCCATGCGCTGATTATATACAAAGGTTTTAACACAATTATTGCCGCACCTGACGGCAGAACTGTTATCAATACGAACGCAACGCCTTATCTCGCCACTGCTGGGACAGGCGATGCACTGGCTGGCATTTGTGTCGGACTGTTGGCGCAAGGGATGCCTGCCTTTGAAGCCGCTTGCGCTGCGGTCTGGCTGCACGCGGAAACAGCGGCGCATTTTGGCGCAGGATTGATCGCAGAAGATATTGCGGATAGCTTGCCCACGATTCTGAAAACTATCCTTGTTTGATTAAGAACTGCTGGGTGGTTTCCACAATCAATGCTTCTTCATTGGCTGGAATAACCAATGTTTTGAAATCCGACATGAAGGTCAGCTTTTCCTGCACTGCTTTGCGCAAGGCAGTATCGTTTTCACCGATGCCGCCTGTAAATACCAAGGTATCCATGCCACCTAATGATACAGCAAGCTTCGCGGTATATTCAGCAATACGTTCAACGAAATAATCAATGGCAAACTGTGCGTCTGCATTATTCAGCGCGGTGTTATATAAGGTACGCATATCATTACTAATGCCAGATAAACCCAATAGGCCTGCGTCATAAGATAATAGATGTTCAACTGACTCGGCGGACATGCGCTGCTCGCGGATAAGATATAAAACAGCGCCGGGGTCGATGGCTCCGCTGCGTGTCCCCATTGGCACGCCATCAATGGCAGTCATCCCCATTGTGGTTGCAATGCTTTCTCCATTCTTCATCGCGCATAGGCTGGCACCGTTACCCAAATGGGCAGCAATCACACGGCCAGCATATAAATCAGGATGATGCTTTTTTAATTGACGCGCGATCCACGCATAAGACAAACCATGAAAGCCATAGCGCCGGACGCCATCGTCAAAATATGACCGTGGCAGCGCAAAGGCTTGATGTAGGCGACTTTGATTCGCGTGAAAAATAGTATCAAAGCAGCCTACCTGTAGTAAATCCGGTTGCAAGGATTGCAGATATTCAATGGCATATAAATGATGTGGCTGATGCAAGGGGGCAAGTGGAATAAGTTGTTTTAACGTAGCCATGACATCCGTAGTCAGAATTTGATGTGCATAAAATGTCGCGCCGCCATGCACGATCCGATGACCGACAGCGGCCAAATGCCATTCCGGATGCTCAGTCAGCCAGTTGAAAATATGTTGCAGGCTTTTGGCCTGGTCAAAATCGGTTGGCAAATTTTGGTTGGCAGCCCCTACTATTGAAAAAACCGGTTGGGTGCCAATACCTGTAATGCGCCCTTTAGATATTGGCATCGCGACGTCATCAGCTGCAAAGACCTGAAATTTCAGGCTGGAAGACCCCGCGTTCAGAACAAGGATAACATCCACTATTTTATGCGCCCTTCCTGGCGCGCCTGAGCAACTTTGGCAGCTAATGCACAGGATAATAAACGGGTATGCAAGCTGTCTGCGCGGCTGGTTAAAATAATTGGCACACGCGCGCCCATGACAATACCAGCGGCCTTGGCCTCTGAAATAAAGGTCAGTTGCTTGCCCATAATATTGGCCGATTCAAGGTTGGGGGCGAGCAAAATATCCGGGTCCCCTGCAACTTCGGATGCGATGCCCTTTTGCGTGGCAGCTTCTTTGCTGATGGCATTATCAAATGCCAGTGGTCCATCCATAATAGCGCCTTCAATCTGGCCGCGTTCTACCATTTTGCAAAGGCAGGCGGCATCAATGGTAGCTTGCATTACGGGGTTAACGGTTTCAACTGCCGCCAAAATAGCAATTTTCGGCAATTCATTGTCGGCATGTAGTGCCTGCCATAGATTGATGGCGTTTTCGACAATTTCCCTTTTCGCATCTAGGTCAGGCTGAATATTGATCGCGGCGTCCGTCATCATAAAGGGCTTATGATAGGTTCTGACTTCTATTGTATAAATGTGGCTGATGCGGCGCTCGGTGCGCAACTTGCGTTCACGGATAACGGCACTCAGCAATTCATCGGAATGGAGCGCACCTTTCATGATCGCCTGTAATTTTCCCTCACCCGCCATATCGCATCCCATAGCAGCGGCAGCGTGGCTATGTTCGGTATCAATTAACTGCCAAGATGAAATATCAATCTGTGCTGCTTGTGCGGCCTCAATGATGCGCGATTGGGGGCCAATCAAAACAGGCTCAATCAAGTTTTCATCAGCAGCTTGTTTCGCCGCAATAATGGCATAGTCCTGAACGGGATGAATAATGCCGGTTTTAAGCGGTCCCAGCTTTCTTGCACTACTAACGGCATAATCTGCCGTCAATTTGGATGGAGAGGGGGTAGTAGATGGCGTATCGGACATTCCCTACTATACGAAACCTGGCCAACTTTCAAAGCAATATTAAAGTTAGGATGGGATGGACAATAAATAATTACTGGCAACCTATGATAGATTCCAGGTATTAAGCTGTACGGGCTAAAAGATCATATATTGAGGTTAGAATGGTTGCGGAGGCCCGCAACGGTTCTAACTTTAAGTCGGCTGCGCTGATTGTGTTTGCTGAAATCGCCCCTAGAAGCTCACATACTAGGGTGCGTTCTCAAATAGGTTTGTGAATCTGTTATATTTGTCATGGGGGTTTGGCATGACACGAAGATACGGATTGCGAGATGATCAGTGGGATCTGATCAAGGATTTGGTGCCGGGGCG
>Ga0105240_10005350_pt1 | contig 19148 bp, 14 predicted proteins | sample KBSC54metaG_FD_80426 | JGI IMG/M metagenome (GOLD analysis project Ga0105240, IMG submission 80426) | Corn rhizosphere microbial communities from Kellogg Biological Station, Michigan, USA - KBS C5-4 metaG | ecosystem: Host-associated > Plants > Roots > Rhizosphere > Soil | place: Michigan, USA... | reverse complement strand
CTCCGACACCGCCTCGGAGGAGATCCTGGCCGCCATCCGCGCCGCCAAGGCCGCCGGCAAGCCGGTGGTGGTCTCCATGGGGACCTACGGCGCCTCGGGCGGCTACTGGGTGTCCTCGGAAGCCTCGGCGATCCTGGCCGAGCCCTCGACCCTGACCGGCTCGATCGGGGTGTTCGGCGGCAAGTTCGCCGTGGGCCCGGCGCTCGCCCGCTTCGGCGTCGATGTGCGCCACCTGGGCGTCGGCTCCGACTACGCCGGCGCCTTCGGCGCGGGCGACGAGTTCACCCCGGCCCAGCGCGCCGCCTTCGCCCGCTGGATGGACCGCATCTACGACAACTTCGTCGCCCGGGTCGCCGCCGGCCGCAAGCTCTCGCCCGACCGCGTGCGCCAGATCGCCAAGGGCCACGTCTGGACCGGCGTCCAGGCCAAGGAGTTGGGCCTCGTCGACCAGATCGGCGGCTTCTACGAGGCGGTCGCCAGGGCCAAGACCCTGGCCAGCATCTCCGGCGAGGCGCGGCTGCGGCGCATGTCGCCGTCCAGCTCGCCCTTCGAGTCGGTGCAGAAGATGCTGGGCGTCTCGGCCACCTCGGCCAAGACGCTGGCGGCGGCGGCCTGGGTGTTCGGCGATCCGCGCGCGCAGGGGATCATGGACGACCTCGCCCAGGCCCGCCTGCGCAGCCAGGGCGCGATGGTCCTGGCCCCCACGCGGGTGCGCTAAGCTTTTCGCGCCTCTCCCCCGCGAAGCGAGAGGGAGAGGGTAGGGAGAGGGCGGCTCGGCCAGTCGACCTCCGCACGGGCCAGCCCGAGGTCGCTCGGCGCACCTTCGGCGTGTTTCGGGGCCCGGCGCCGCCCTCTCCCTACCCTCTCCCTCTCTCCGCTGCGCTCGGGGGAGAGGCGAATTCCGTGGTCTTAGAACGCCGGCTTCGGCCGCCGGTCGCCGGGCAGGGCGGGGGTGAAGATCACCTCGCGGCGGCCGAAATCCAGCGTCACGTCGTGGAAGTGCCGCAGGACGTCGATGCCGATCAGGATCGCCGGCCGGTCGTTGAGCTTCCACAGGTCGAAGATGTGCAGGTTGGCGAAGATGCCGATCACCTGGTTGATCTGCATGCCGCCCAGCCTGAGCGTCGGCAGCGGCGCGAATTCGCCCATGGCGGTCTGGCCCGTGGCGCTGATCAGCGGCACCGGCGCCAGGTGGACGCCGAAGTCCGGATGGGTGCGCACCACCGCGTCGCGCAGGGCGCGGTTGCCCACCGTCACCTGCGCCCCGGAATCGATGAAGGCGCTGACCGCCACATTGGCCACCTGGGAATCCAGGATCACCAGCTGGCCGTAGCGATAGCTGGCGGCGACCTGGATCGGCGCCTGGGCCGAGCGGATCCGCGAGTTGGTCCCCTGGCCGATCGCCACGCCCTGGCCGGAGGCGGCGATCTCGAACCGGTTCTGGACGAAGTCCAGCAGCATCTGGCGGCCGCGCAGGATGTCGACGCCCAGGAGGCCGTCCGCGCCCAGCCGGCCGCGCGGCAGCACCGGCAGGACCAGGCCCGACGAACTCACCGACCCCACGGCCAGGCGGCGCACCGCGACCTGGCTGGCGGGTTCGGCGCCGGCGATGCCGTGCACCTCGACCTGACCCGCCGCGGGCAGCCCGCAGGCCTCGGCCACCTCGGTCGCCACCACCGTGCGGTTGGCGCCGGTGTCGACCACGAAGCCGAAGGGACCCTTGCCGTTCAGATAGATCGGCACGGTCATCCGCAGGGCCTGGTCGAAGGCGGTCTCCAGCTGGGCGCCGGCGTCGGGTGGGGGCTGCGGGGGCGCGGGCCCGGTGTCCAGCATGTTGACCGAGACCAGCGGGCGCCGGCCGACCGCGGCGCAGGCGCTCAGCACCGCAGGCGCCAGCGCCGCCGCCAGGCCGCGCCTGGACCATCCATCCCCTGACATTGCGACTCCCTTTGCGCGGCAGCTTGCCCGCGCCGCCGGCAAAGCGGAAGCCGCTTGCGACCGGCGCCCCGCGGCGCCTGTCCGCCGGTCAGGAGTCCAGCTTGCCCGGCGCCATGTCGGCCAGCAGGCCCTGGGCGAACACCCGCTGCTCGGGGCTGGAGCGGGGATCGGCGATCAGGTCGCGCAGGCGTCCCTTGGCCGCCTGCGCCTGCCCCTCGGCCATGTCGGCCTTGGCCAGCACGATGATCGCCTCGGGATAGCCCGGCTCGGCCGCCAGCACCTGTTCGGCGAGCGCGCGGGCTTCGGGATGGCGGCCCTGTCGGCTGGCCAGCGAGGCCAGGCCCGCGACCGCCAGCAGGTTGTCGGGCTGCAGGTCCAGCGCCTGGCGATAGGCCGCCTCCGCCGCGCCCAGGTCGCCCAGGGCGTCCAGCGTCGCCCCGCGGGCCGCGTGGCCGGGCGCGAACTGCGGCTCGGCGGCCACCAGGGCGTCGAAGTGCGGCAGGGCCTCGGCGTAGCGCTGCAGGCGAAACAGGCAGAGCGCCAGCGCCTGGCGCAGGCCCACGTCGGCGGGGTCGAGCCCATAGCCGCGCTGCAGCAGCGCGAGCGCCTCGGGGAAGCGGTTCTCGGCCTCCAGCCGCTCGGCGGCCAGGTTGTAGAGCATCGGGTGCTGCAGGCCCTGGGCCAGCGCCGCCTCGGCCATCTTGACGGCCGCCTCCACCTGTCCGGCCTCCAGCGCCTCGTGCACCCGCAGCAGGGTGGCGCGGTCGGCCTCGGGGTCCCGCGGCGCGGGCGGCGCGCCGACGGAGAGCTTGATCGGGCCCGACTTGAATTCCATCGCCTTGTTTGTCCATTCCTGTGCGCTGCGACCCTAGCGGGCGGGCCCCCTTCGGCCAAGCATGTCGCGCCTTGACCATCGCGCGCGCAGATTGGCATCTATCGGCGATGTCGGACCCTTTGAACGCGGGCGCGGGCCAGGACCTTCACGCGGCCTGGCGCGACGGCGCGCGCGCCCTGCGGGAGGGCCGCCCCGCCGAGGCCCTGAGCCGGTTCCAGCAGATCATCGCCGCGGGCCGGGCCTCCGCGCCGGTGTGGGTGGGGGTGGCGATGGCGCAGCGCGCCCTGGGCGACCCGGCGGGCGAGCGCGCGGCTCTGCAGGCGGCGCTGCAGGGCGATCCGCGGGACCTGCACGCGCTCTTGATGCTCGCCGACCACCATGCCGAGGCCGGGGACGCGCGGGCCGCCGATTCCTACTACGCCGCCTTCGCCAGCCTCGCCGAGGCCACCGGCGACCCGGCCTGGCGGGCCGACCTCGCCCGCGCCCGGGCGATGGGCGCCCAGTACGCCGCCGCGTTCGAGGCCCAGCTGCGCCGCGAGCTGCGGGACCACCCGCTCGACGCCCCGCAATCGCACCGGATGCGCCGCGCCTTCGACCTCCTGGTCGGCAAGTCGCAGCTCTACGTCCAGCAGCCGCGGAACTTCTATTTCCCGGAGCTGCCGAACATCGAATACGCCGAGCGCGAGGCCTTCCCCTGGCTCGACCGGGTCGAGGCGGCCACCGACGACATCCGCGCCGAACTGCTGCGGGTCCTCGAGGAGGACGGGGCCTTCGCGCCCTATGTGGAGGCCGAGCCCAACCGTCCGCAGTTCGACGACAAGGGTCTGGTCGGCAACCCGAACTGGAGCGCCTTCTACCTGTGGAAGGCCGGCGCGCCGGTGGCCGAGAACATCGCGCGTTGCCCCGCCGCCATGGCGGCCCTCGCCGAGGCGCCGCTGTGCCGGGTTCCCGGGCGCACGCCCTCGATCCTGTTCTCCCTGCTGCGGCCGGGGATGCATATCGCGCCGCACCACGGGTTCATGAACGCCCGCTACATCTGCCACCTGCCGCTGATCGTGCCGGAGGGCTGCGCGATGCGGGTGGGCTCGCAGACGCGGTCGTGGACCGAGGGCCAAGCCTGCGTGTTCGACGACAGCATCGAGCACGAGGCCTGGAACCGCAATCCCGACCGGCTGCGGGTCGTGCTGATCTTCGATGTCTGGCGTCCGGAGCTCACCGCCGCGGAACGCGACTTCGTCAGCGCGGTGATGCAGGCCGTGGACGCCTTCGGCGGCGATGAGGCCGCCACGCCCGCCCGCTAGCCGCGCGACGCCCAGGCGCCACGCACCCGGGGTCCGGCCCAACGAAAAAGGGCGGCGGATTGCTCCGCCGCCCGATCTCTAGAGCTTGGTCGTCCGGACCTAGAAGTCGGCGGAGAGGCCGACGAAGACGAAGCGGCCGAGCGCGTCATAGACCTGCGGGAAGGTGTTCCCGTTACAGAACACGCTCGGGCAGTTGGTGCCGGTGAGCGGCGGGTCCTTGTCGAACACGTTGTTCACGCCAACCCGGAAGTTCAGGTTGTTGTGGATCGTGAAGTTCGCCGTCAGGTCGATGTAGTTCTGCGCCTCGAGCGTGCGCTCGTTGGTGCGCAGGGCGCGCGTCGCGTTGGCCAGCTGCGGGTTCGAGTCGAACGCGTCAGCCGTCACCTTCGAGAAGTAGCGCCACTGGGCCGAGAAGCTCAGGCTCTTCACCCAGTCGCCGTAGGCGTAGGGCGTGTTCCAGGTCAGGCGCGCCTTGTGACGCCATTCCGGGTTCGGCGTGCCGCAGTTCAGGCCGTAAAGCTTGGCGCAGTCGAAGCTCGGACCGCCCGGCAGAGGCTGGGTGATCAGGGTGTCGAGCCAGGTGCCGACCAGGCTGGCCGAGATCGAGCCATTGTCCCCGAGGCCCCAGTTCGACAGGTCCGTCCGGTAGGCGGCGCTGATGTCGACGCCGGTGGTCTTCAGCGAACCGGTGTTCAGCGTCGTGTCCTGCACGAAGCCGTCGTTCGACAGGAACAGCGTGCCGAACGCCGCCGGGTTGGTCGAGCGGTGCACCAGGTTGCAGAAGAACGGGTTCTGGGTGCTGAGGCAGTTGTTGAGGATCAGCGTCGCGCCGATGTTCGAGATGAACTGGTCGACCTTGATGTCGAAGTAGTCGACCGAGAAGTTCAGGCCCGGAATGAAGCTCGGCTGCCAGACGAAGCCGGCGGTATAGGTGTCGCTGATCTCGGGCTTCAGGTTCGGGTTGCCGCCGGTCTGGCCCTGGTACTGGTTTGCCGGGTTGGCGGCGATGCCCAGGACCTGCGGGGTCGTCAGGTGGAAGACGCTGGCGCAGGTGGCGACCAGCGGATTGGTCGGCGCCAGGCCGGCGCAGGGGTCGGCGTTGCCGTCCAGCACCACGTTCTGCGGCGCGAACAGCTCGTTGATGCTCGGCGCGCGGACGGCGCGGTTGTAGCCGGCGCGGAAGCGCAGGCCATCGATCACTTCCCACTCGCCGGCCACCTTGTAGGTGTTGGTGTTGCCCACCGAGGAGTAGTTCGAGAAGCGATAGCCCAGCTCCAGCGCGATCTCCTTGGCGAAGGGCATGTCGCTGACCAGCGGCACGCGGGCCTCGCCGAACAGCTCGTAGACGTCGAAGCTGCCGCTCACCGGCGGCGCCGCGCCGCCGTTGCCGTTCACCAGGCCGTTCGTCGACAGGAAGTCGGCGATCGTGTCGAGGTGCTCGCGGCGGTACTCGGCGCCGATCGCGACGCCCACGCCCTCGGAGGCGTAGGGGCTCTTGAGGCCGTAGTCGCCGAGCTTGCCGGTGAAGGCCAGGCTCGCCACGCGCTCGGTGGTGTTGGAGCTGTTGAAGCTGTTGATCGACAGGAAGTTGATGGCGGCAGGCGAGATGAACTGCGAGGTGAAGATGTTGATCGGCACGCACCCCGGGTCGGGGTTGACCGCGGGGTTGCAGACGATCTGCCCCCCAACCTTGACGGCGTTCAGCGACTGGTTGATCCGGGTGGTGTCGAAGTTGCCGGACTGGCGGTTGTTCACCTGTACCGAGCCGTACTGCAGGTAGCCGTCGTAGTTCCAGTTCTTGCCCAGGTCGCCCCGCAGGCCGATCACGATGCGATAGTCGTTGTGGCGGAACTGGGTGAGGCGGCCGGTCTGCTCATTGTCCAGCAGGCGGCGCGCGACCGTACCGGTGAAGGTGCCCCCGGGCGTGTTGGCGCAGGTCTGGCCGTTGGCGACGGTTCCGCCGACTGGAATCAGCAGGCCGGCTTGCTGGCCGCTGAGCAGGGGGTTGGCGCAGTTGATCGAAAAGACGCCGGCGAAGATGCCGCCCGCCGCGATCTGGGCGGTGGAGTTGTCGTCCATGAACATGGTGTCCATGTAGGCGTCGGCCCAGGGCGCGATCTCGTAGTGGGCGAAGGCGCCCAGGCTGTAGCGTTCGTCCGGCCGCACGAAGAAGTTGGCCGGGCCGAAGTTGAAGACGTCCGTGCCGAGTGTGGGCCGGAAGGTGTTGAAGTTGGCCGGGTCGACGGTCAGGGCCGTTTGACCGGTAGCTTTGTTCGCGCCGATCGTCGCCGGGAAGGCGGTGCCGGAGCCCGAGCAGGCGAATTGCGCCGCGGCCGTCGAGGTCAGCGTGCACGCGCTGAAGTCGCGCTGGGCTTCCAGGATCGGGTTGTTCTGGCGGTAGGTGGCGTAGGCGGTGATGTTGCCCTTGCCGTCCGGGGCGTTGGCGCCGAGGACCAGGGTGACTTCCGAACCCTCGCCCGCGAACTCATTGCCGGGGATCTTGAACAGCTGGGGCACCGGGGAGCCGACGACGGCGTTGCGCAGGGCGGTTTGGCCGACGGAGTTGTTGTTGTCGTGCTGGTAGCCCGAGTACTGCGCGTCGATGCGCACGCCCTCGAAGTTCTTCAGCATGATGAAGTTGACGACGCCCGAGACGGCGTCGGCGCCGTAGGTGGCCGAGGCGCCGCCGGTCAGCACGTCCACCCGCTCGACGAGCGCGGCCGGGACGAAGTTCAGGTCGGACGCCGAGGCCGTGCCGCCGCCGGGGCCGAGGCGGCGACCGTCGAGCAGCACCAGGGTGCGTGAGGTGCCCAGGCCGCGCAGGTTGACCGTGGCGGTGCCGTTGGCGCCGTTGGTGATCGAGGAGCCTTGGCCCGCGAACACCTGCGGCAGGGAGTTGGTGATGTCTTCGATGCGGGTGACGCCCTGGGCCTTGATGTCGGCGTTGCCGACGGTGGTCACGGGCGCGATGGAGGTGAGGTTCGGCGACGGGATCCGGGTGCCGGTGACGACGATCTCGGAAACCTCGCCGGCGGAGGCGTCGGCCGCGGCGGCGGCGTAGGCCCCAGTGGCGGACAGGCCCAGGAAGGCCGCGCCGCAGATCATCGAGGAGGCCAACAGGCGCTCCCGGGTGTTTTGGATTTTCAAGGTCTACATCCTCCAGCGGCCGCCTCCGAAAGGCTGGCCTGCCCCCAAACAAATTCGGTCCCGGACTCGAAATCGAACCCGGTTACGGCGGAGTTACGAGCGTATCTACCCATGGGTCAACGAACATTAGCTTTCGGCAATGTTGCGAAGAGCGACCTGTCGCATTCTGGTCACAGATTGGGCGAAGCGGCGCCGGATTGGGCAGGTTTCACCCTCGGAACGCGCAATCGCGCAAAGCTCTCGCCTCGGGAGAATCGGCCACGGGGGGCGCGGATGGGGCGATTGCGCCCGCCTCGCCCGCGGTCTTCAATGGCCCCACCAGCGCAAATCAGTGGGGATCGATTCCGATGACAGCTCTTGAGGTTCGCCGCCGCTCGCGGGCCATGGCCGGCCTGGCCGCCGCCGCGGGGTTGCTGGCCCTGGCGCTCGCCGCCCCGCCGCTGGCCGCGGCCCCGGCCGCCACCGCCCAGGAGCGCGCCAAGGAGCTGCAGCAGCTCATCGACTGCCGCAAGCTCACCGACTCCGCCCAGCGCCTGGCCTGCTACGACCAGGCCGCCTCGGCCCTCGACCAGGCCGAGGCCAAGGGCGACATCGTGGTGGTCAACCGCGAGCAGGCCCGCAAGGTGCGCCGCCAGGCGTTCGGCTTCACCCTGCCCTCGATCTCGCTCTTCGAACGCGGCGAGAAGGCCGAGGACATCGCCACCGCCGACGGCAAGATCGCCTCGGCCCGCCGGCTGCCGAGCGGCCACTGGGAGGTCAAGCTGGAGGACGGCGCCACCTGGGTGCAGATCGACTCCACCGAAATCCCCCTCGATCCCAAGCCCGGCCAGAAGGTGAGGATCCGCAAGGCCTCGCTCGGCAGCTACCAGATGACCGTCGGCAACCAGCGCGAGGTCAAGGTTCACCGGGTGGAATGATCCGTTCCCGCAAGGCGGGAGAGGAAGCTACCGATCCTTCGGGTCGATGGCGTCGCGCAGGCCGTCGCCGATGAAGTTGAAGCTCATCAGCGCCGCCACCATCACCGCCGAGGGGAAGATCAGCAGCCACGGTGCGAGCTCCATGTCCTGCGCCCCGCCGGCGATCAGGGTGCCCAGCGAGGCCATCGGCGGCTGCACCCCCAGCCCCAGGAAGCTCAGGAAGCTCTCGGCCAGGATCACCGCCGGGATGGTCAGGGTCACATAGACCACCACCGGCCCCAGCAGGTTCGGCACGATGTGGCGCGCGACGACCCCGCCCGGGCCGAGCCCCGCCGCGCGCGCCGCCTCGATGAACTCCTTGTGCTTCAGGGCCAGGGTCTGGCCGCGCACGATCCGGCTCATGGTCAGCCACTCCACCGCCCCGATCGCCACGAAGATCAGGATGAAGTTCGAGCCGAAGGTCACCGTCAGCAGGATCACGAAGAAGATGAACGGCAGGGAATAGAGCACGTCGACGATGCGCATCATCGCCTCGTCCAGCCGCCCGCCCACATAGCCCGCCACCGCCCCCCAGCTCACCCCGATCGCCAGCGAAACCAGGGTCGCCACCAGGCCGATCGCCAGCGAGACCCGCAGGCCCATCAGCAGCCGCGCCAGCAGGTCGCGGCCGAGCGCGTCGGTCCCCATCAGGTGGCCGTGCTGCAGGGGCGCCATCCAGACGTCGGTCTTGTTCACCTGGTCGTAGGCGTAGGGGCAGAGCGCCGGGCCCACCGCCGCGGCGGCGGCCAGCAGGGCCAGCACCGCCATGCCCGCCACCGCGCCGCGGTTGCGCAGCAGCCGGCGGCGCGCGTCGTCCCAGAGGCTGCGCCCCTTGAGCGCCAAGCGCGCCATGTCGGCCGCGCCGTCGCGCGATCCGGGGATCAGGCCCGAGACGCTCATGCCAGCCGGATCCTCGGATCGAGCGCCGCGGCGATCAGGTCGGCGGCCAGGTTCAGCGCCAGGATCAGGGCGGCGTAGACCACCACCATGCCCATCACCACCGTGTAGTCGCGCTGCAGGGCGCTGATCACGAAGAACTTCCCCAGGCCCGGCAGGTTGAAGATCTTCTCCACCACCAGCGAGCCGGTGATCAGGCCCGCGCAGGCCGGGCCCAGGTAGGCGACCAGCGGCAGGATCGCGGCCCGGAGCGCGTGGCGGGTGACGATGCGGCCTTCCGGCAGGCCCTTGGCGCGCGCGGTGCGGACGTAGTTGGCGTGCAGCGCCTCGACCATCCCGGCGCGGGTCAGCCGCGAGATGATGGCGATCTGCGGCAGGGCCAGCACCGTCACCGGCATCACCATGCTGCTGAGCGCCCCGCCGTTCCACCCCGCGCCCGGCAGCCAGCCCAGCTTCGAGGCGAACACCAGCACCAGCAGGGGCGCGGTGACGAAGGCCGGGATGCAGACGCCCAGGATCGCCACCGCCGTCACGCCCACGTCCGCGGCGCGGTTCTGGCGCATCGCCGCCAGCACCCCCAGGCTCACGCCGACCATCGTCGCCAGCAGGATCGCCGCGCCGCCGAGCTTCAGGGAGACCAGGTAGTTCTCCCTGAGGATGTCGAGGACCGACTTGTCCTTGTATTTCAGCGAGGGCCCCAGGTCGCCGCGCGCCACCCCGGCCAGGTAGTCCAGGTACTGGGCGGCCAGCGGCTTGTTCATGCCGTACTTGGCGCGCACGTTGGCCTCGATCTGCGGCGACAGCTTGCGGTCCATGTCGAAGGGCCCGCCGGGCGCCGCGCGCATCATGAAGAAGGCCAGCGTCACCACCGCCAGGAGTGTCGGGATGGCCACCAGCAGGCGCCGGCCGATGAAGCGGAACATGGGGCGGAAAACGCCTCTCGCGCGCGGGCTTTGGAGGGCTTTTCGAGGCCGCGCATTGCGAAACTTCCACCGGCCCCCGATGATGTCAACGAAGGGCCGCCTCCAACCTCGCGAGCACGATGTCCGATTTCCGACGCGTCACCGACGACTTCACCACCGCCCCGCAGATCAGCGTGGCCGACGTGGGCCGGGCCGCCGGGCTGGGCTTCACCACCATCGTCTGCAACCGCCCCGACGGCGAGGACCCGGGCCAGCCCGCGGCCGCCGAGATCGCCGCCGCCGCCCACGCCGCGGGCCTGGCCTTCGTCCACATCCCCTTCAGCGGCCCGCCGGGCCCGGCCGAGGTCGAGGCCATGCGCCAGGCGGTCGACGCCGCGCCCGGCCCGGTGCTCGCCTACTGCCGCTCCGGCACCCGCTCGATCACCTGCTGGTCGATCGGCCAGGCGATGTCCGGCGCCATGGGCCGCGGCGAGCTGGTCAGCCTCGGCCGCGCCGCCGGCTACGACCTCTCGGGCGCGCTCGGCGGATGATCCCCTACGTCCGCGAGATCGCGTTCGAGTACGGCGTCGTCCAGCAGGTCTCGCCGCTGATCCGCCGCGTGGTCGCCGACAACCCGGGCCCCTTCACCTTCAAAGGCACCGGGACCTACATCGTCGGCCACGGCGAGGTCGCGGTGATCGACCCCGGCCCGGACGACCCGGCCCACCTGGCCGCCATACTCCAGGCGGTCGGGACCGAGCGCGTGGTCGCCATCCCGATCACCCACCACCACGCCGACCACTCGCCGCTCGCCGGTGCGCTGAAGGCCGCCACCGGGGCGACCATCTACGGCTGCGCGGTGCGCACGCCGGATGCGGAGGACACCGGCGAGGTGAAGATGGAGGCCGGCCACGACGCGGCCTTCCGCCCCGACGTCAGCCTCTGCGGCGGCGGCCGCATCGAAGGCCCCGGCTGGGCGCTGGAGGCGATCCCGACGCCGGGCCATACCTCCAACCACCTCTGCTACGCCCTGCCGCAGGAGAACGCCTGCTTCACCGGCGACCACATCATGGGCTGGTCGACCACCGTCATCACGCCGCCCGACGGCGACATGACCGACTACCTGCGGAGCCTGGAGGCCATCCGCGCACGGGGCTTCGCGGCGCTCTGGCCCACCCACGGCCCGCCGATCCTTCAGGTGCGGCCGTTCATCGACGCCTACCTCGCCCACCGCCAGGAGCGCATGGACCAGATCCTGCTGGCGCTGGCCGACGGGCCGGCGACGATCCGCGAGCTGACCCCCAAGCTCTACCGCGACGTCGACGAGCGCCTCTGGCCCGCCGCCGCGCGCTCGATGCTGGCGGCCATCATCCACCTGGAACGCGGCGGCGACGTCGAAGCCGGCGGCCCCCCCGGCCCCGACACGGTCTACCGGCTCAGCTAGGGCGTGCGCCGGTTCGTGGCCCTTTCCCTCCTTGATCGTCATTCCCGGGCTTGTCCCGGGAACCCATGATCGCGGGCGCTGCAAACCGATCATGGGCGTCGCCGTGGCTTTCTGACGACCACGGAGTTCATGGGTTCCCGGCACAAGGCCGGGAATGACGAGGAAATTGTTGGACCTGCAACGCGACTCCTACCGCTTGGGCTCGCCCGCGCAACGGTTGGCGGTCAGCTTGCCGCCGGAGTCGGCCCTGGCGCCGCAGAGGATCATCTGGCGCGAATGGGGCTCGTTGAGCTCGTTGTCGTGGGCGCTCAGCGGCGAGGCCAGCAGGAACAGCCACTGCGAGGTGTTGCGGTGCACGACGTCCACGAAGGTGATCGCGTGGGCGGGATCCGGCGTGACCCCGTCGCTCGCCTTGTAGCCCAGGAGGTCGTCCGGATCCTGGAAGGCCACCACCGTCAGCTCGGTCTTGGGCGCGCCCGGGTGGCGGGCGTCGGGCGAGGCGGCGCGCAGGTTGAAGAAGCCCTGCGCGCGCCGGGTCAGCGACAGCGCCGTCGGATGGGTCGCGTCGGCCACCGGCGGGGCGACGCCCGCGCCCGGCGGGCTGGGCGCCAGCCCGGCGCCGGGCCGGTCGACGTTGATCGAGGCGACGGCCAGCAGCGGCAGCTGGTTGGCCGCCATGAAGAAGGTCCGGGTATGGTTGGCGATGGTCCGGCGCGCCCCCACCGCGTCGGCCGCCCGCGGCGCCTTGGTCTGGGCGTCCTCCCCCGACAGCACGTCATAGAGCATCCGGCTGCCCAGGCTGTGGGACAGGAAGTTGAACTCGATCTGGTCGGGCATGGCGTTGTCGAACTGGTAGAGGCTCGCCAGGCACCCCTCGCCCGGCGGGACCCGGCGGGCCGCCTCGGTGGCGATGGCGTCGGCGAACATGGCGCACAGCGCGCTCTCCAGTCCCTCCCGCTCCAGTTCGCCCACGCCGCTCAGGTAGCCCGCCGCGTCGCTCAGCCCATTGTCGACCAGGCCGCCCTTGATCGCGGCGTTGATCAGCGATTTTCGCGTGCTGGGGAACAGCCCCTTGGTGGCGTTGGACTGGATGTCCGGCTGCAGGTATGGGCCGGTGACCGACCACAGGTCGCCGCGCCAGAAATAGGTGAAGACGACGATCTCCTCGTTGGCCGTCGTGCTGGTGAACACGTCCTTCTTGTACTTGCCGAAGGCCGGGAAGGTGCAGGTCGGATTGCCTGTGCAGGGCAGCGCCTGGCCGATCAGGCGCCGGGGCTCGGCCAGCCGGGCCGGGCTCCACGGCCCCTTGCCCCGATGGACGTAGCCATAGGCCGGGATCTTATCGAGCAGGGAGTTTCCCCAGTCCTCGTTCTCGGTGTGGATGCCGTGCACCTGGAAGATGAATCGCCGCGCGACGTGGCTGTCCGGCGCCGGCAGCAGGCCGGGAAAGGCCGGGCCCGCCGGCCGGTTGTAGTTGTCGATCCGGGCCGGCCCGGCCGGCGAGGTGCAGGCCGCCACCCCGGCGGCCGCCAGCAGGGCGATCAGCCCCATCCATGCGGGCGCGCGGCGCCCCTGGTCTCGACTCCGCATCACGCGCCCTCCCCGCCGTGGCTTTCGACCGGGCCAGCCTGGCGCCCATCTGGGGCGAGACAATGTTCGTCGAACGAGGGAAGGCGGCGGAGGAACCGGGCTAGGCGGCGGCGCTCGACGCGGCCGGGGCCGAGGCCGAGGCCAGGGCCGCCTCGATGGCCTCGATCAGGCGCCGCGCCTCGATGGGCTTGGCCACGACGTCGTCCATCCCGGCGGTGCGATAGGCCCGCACCTGGTCGTCCATGACATTGGCCGTCAGGGCCACGATCGGCGTCCGCGGGCGGCCGCTGGCGGCCTCCTCGCCGCGGATGGCCCGCGTTGCGGTGACCCCGTCCATGACCGGCATCTGGATGTCCATCAGGATCAGGTCCCACTCCCCGTCGCGCCAGCTGGCCAGCGCCTGGGCGCCGTCGGACACCAGCACGGGATCGACGCCGACCTGTTGCAGCAGGGTCTGCAGCACCAGCTGGTTGACCGCATTGTCCTCGGCCGCCAGCACCCTCAGCGGCGCGGCGTCGGCGTCCGCCATCGGCGCCGGCGCTGCGGCGGGCTCTTGCGCCGCCACGGCAGCCCGCAGCCTCGGCAGCGGCAGGCGCACCGTGAAGGTCGAGCCGTGGCCCTCCTCGCTTTCGACGGCGATCGTCCCGCCCATCATGGCGGCGAGCTGCTGGCAGATCGCCAGCCCCAGGCCCGAGCCGCCGAACCGGCGGGTGACCGAGGCGTCGGCCTGGCTGAACTTCTCGAACAGCCCGTGCACCTGCTGGGCGGAGATGCCGATGCCGGTGTCGCTCACCGCGATCTGCAGCACCTCGTCCGGGCGCGAGATCGCGACGGTGATCGCGCCCTGCCCGGTGAACTTCACGGCGTTGGAGATCAGGTTGTAGAGCACCTGGCCGACCCGCAGGGCGTCGCCGGCGTAGACGCCCTCGGCCTCCGGCGCGACGTGCAGGGCGAAGGCGATCCCCTTTTCCGCCGCGTCGCCGTCGAACATGTCGAGCGCGACCTGGGCGAGGCCCGCGAGATCGACGTCGCCCGCTTCCAGCTCCAGCTTGCCGGCCTCGATCTTCGACAGGTCGAGCACGCTGTTCAGCAGCACCAGCAGCGACTGCCCGGACTTGCGGATGATCTCGACCCGCTTGCGCTGGCGGGCCGTCAGCCGGTCCCGCTCCATCGCCTGGGCCATGCCCAGCACGCCGTTCAGCGGCGTGCGGATCTCGTGGCTCATGGTGGTCAGGAACTCGCTCTTGGCGCGGCTTCCGGCCTCGGCGCGGGACAGGGCCTCGGTGAGTTCGTTCTCGCTGCGCTTGCGTTCGGTGATATTGTGCAGGGCGCCGACCAGCGACAGCGGCGCGCCGGTCTCGTCGCGGGTGAGCTCCGCCGACGCGGACGCCCAGACCTCCCGGCCGTCGCTGCGCCTGATCCGATACTCCGCGCGGTAGGGAATCTTGCCGTCCCGGCTCTGCGCCCAGGCGGCCTTGGTGGCCTCCAGATGTTCCGGCGCGACGCAATGGTAGGGATCCTTCGACATGCGCTCAAAGGTCAGGGGCTGTTCGAAGAACTCCTGCTCGGCGCCCAGGCTGGTGAGCACCCCGTGCGCGTAATCGAGTTCATAGACGTGCAGGTCGGCGATCTCGATGGCGATCCTGAGCCGGCGCTCCGCGGCCTCGGACCGCTCCAGGGCCAGCTTCATCTCCGCCATGACCTCGATGGTGCGCCTGTTTGCGCGGCTCCACTGTGAGATCGACTTGTGGGTCCCGATCGCCACGAAGCTCAGGGTCACGGCCAGGCATCCCAGGCCGACCAGCACCCCCGCCGCCGGCCCCAGGCCCAGGACCGCCACCGTGGCCACGGTGACCGAGAGCGCCGCCGGGACGATCATCGCCGAGAAGATCCGTGTCGAGGTCCAACCCAGCGACACGCCCAGCGCGGTGGTCGAGATCGCGGTCACCGCGATGAAGGCCAGGCTGGCTGGGCTGTGCGAGACCGTGGCGTAGGCGAGCGGGGCGGCGAACCAGAGCGCGGTCCGCGCCAGGACCGCCCAGCCCAGCCGCTTGAGGCCCTCGGCGGAGTCGGTCTCCGCGGCCGTGGGGACCCAGCGCCGATAGGCTCGCTGCGCGACGCCGTCGGCGACGCACATGCCCGCCGCCCAGATCAGCGCCAGCCAGGGCGCGCCGATCAGTGCGAGCCCGACGCCCCCGAGAATATTGAAGACGACATGCCAGCGCCACGGGAAGACCAGGGCCGACAAGGTGGCCTGATAGGGCGTGAAATCCTGAATTAGGTCGTCCTGAACCTGTTCAGACACCAGCCAATACATCCCTCGGTAGTCTTATACACTTGAAGCGTGCGTGTATTCAGACCTAAATCGCGCACACGCTTGCGCAGATTTCGTTAAGCTCCACCGAATTTCTGGCTCTCATGCGTCGGTCTGCCGCGCCGCCGCCAGGAATTGCGGCCGCGAAAAAGCAACGGCCGCCGGGTCAGGCCCGGCGGCCGCTCCTGTCGTTCGTCCCTGCGGGTCAGGCGCTAGGCGGCGAGCGCGCCGCGGCTGAGGCTGCGGCGATGGCGCAGGCCCGCGCCGAGGATGCCGAAGCCCATCAGGAACATCGCCCAGGTGGCCGGTTCCGGCACGATGGACTGCACGTTCAGCACCGACGGCGACCCGTTGCCCTCGACGTAGTCGATCGTGAAGGTCCGGTTGACGCCGGTCGGCAGGGTGAAGCTGCCGGTCACCGCCGAGGTCTCGGCGGGCGACAGGTAGAGCGCGGTGTTGTTGCTGTCGTACACCGACGCGCCGTCGTCATGCTTGATCGTGTAGGAGACCGCCGAGGCCGCCGTGTAGGTGCCGATGATGCGGAAGAACGAGGCGTTGGCGTCGCCCGCCTGGCTCAGGCTGGTGTTGAGCCAGGTGGCCAGCGTCAGGCCCGACTGGCTCGAGAAGCCGCTGATCTGTCCCTGGTCGCTGACGCTGATGAAGTCCTTCACCAGGTTGCCCGTGGCGCCGGAGTTCTGGGCGGCGAGGTTGGTCCAGTCGATGGGGCCCGTGTAGGTGAAGTGGGCGTCGAACAGGCCGGTCGGCGTGTGCGCCAGATCGGCGGTGGTGCTGGAGTCGACGCCGTTCGGGGCGCCTTGCCACACCGTCACGTCGAACACCGTCGACGCGTTCGCCGCGCCTGCGACCGACAGCGCCAAAGCCAGGGCTCCAAGAGCCGCAACCGACGTCCTCATAGTCCTTCTCCCGATTTGCACGATGCGGCGCCCCGCCGAAAAACTTGGTTAATCTAAGCTTAACGATAACGACGTAAGGCCCGCAAACCGATTCGCCTGAAAAGCGAACGCCGGTCTGCCAGTGGCGCTGGATCAGGCGATCGCCCGCTCCAGGACCACGAAGCTCAGGTCGTCGCGCTGCGGCCGGCCGAAGCGGTCGTCGCCATAGGGGAACGGCCGGACTTCCCCGGTCAGCCCATAGCCGCGCCGCTCGTACCAGGCGATCAGGGTGTCGCGGACATTGATCACCGTCAGCCGGATGCGCCGCGCGCCGCGGGCCCGCGCGAAGGCCTCCGCCCCGGCCAGCAGGCTGCGGCCGAGTTTCCGGTCCTGGCGGTCGGGTCTCACGCTGAGCAGGCCCAGGTACCAGGCCCCGTCCTCCATCGGCTCCAGCCAGACGTGGCCCAGGAGCTCGCCCGCCGCCGCGCGCCAGACCAGCAGCTGCGCGTCCGGCGCCGCGGCCAGGTCGGCGCGCAGGGCCTCGGCCGTGATCCGCTCGCCCTGGAGATAGCTCTCGACCGTCCAGCTCGATTGCGGCCCGGTCCCGCGATAGGCCCAGTTGGTGAGCGCCACGATGTCCTCGTGGTCGCCGGCCGTCGCCGGCCTCAGCCCGACGTCGCCGCTCAAACCGCTTCCTTGGCCCCGACGCCGGCCGACTGGGCGCTCGGCAGGACGTAGCCCTTCATCCGCTCGCGGATCAGCTTCTTGTCGATCTTGCCGGTCGCCCCCAGCGGGATGTCCTCGACGAAGACCACGTCGTCGGGCGTCCACCACTTGGCGATCTTGCCCTCCAGGAAGGCCAGGAACTCGTCCTTCGAGGACTCCACGCCGGGCATCAGCTTGACCAGCAGCACCGGCCGCTCGTCCCACTTGGGGTGCGCCGCCCCGATCACCGCGGCCAGCTCGGCCTTCTCGTGGCCTACCGCGATGTTCTCGATCTCGATGGTCGAGATCCACTCGCCGCCGGACTTGATGACGTCCTTCGCCCGGTCGGTGATCTGCATGTAGCCGTCGGGGTCGATGGTGGCGACGTCGCCGGTGTCGAAGAAGCCCTCCTCATCGAGGATCTCGCCGCCGTCGCCCTTGAAGTAGGCGCCGACGATGAACGGCCCCTTGACCATCAGCCGCCCGAAGGTCGTCCCGTCCTGCGGCAGGCGCTCGCCGGCGTCGTTCTCCAGCTTCATCTCCACGCCGATCGGCGGGCGGCCCTGCTTCAGCTTGTAGCGCAGCTGGGTCTCCGGATCGGCGGCCGCGACCTTGGCGGTGGGCGACGACAGCGTGCCCAGCGGCGACATCTCGGTCATGCCCCAGGCGTGGGTGACGTCGACGCCGTACTCGTCGCGGAAGCCGCGCACGATGGCCTCCGGCACCGCCGAGCCGCCGATCACCACGCGCTTCAGGGTCGACAGGCCCAGCCGGTTCTCGCGCATGTGGGTCAGGAGGCCCAGCCAGACCGTCGGCACCGCCGCCGAGAAGGTCACCCCTTCGGTCTCCAGCAGCTCGTAGACCGACGCGCCGTCGAGCTTCTGGCCCGGCATCACCAGCTTCGCGCCGGCCGCCGCGCAGGAGAACGCCAGGCCCCAGGCGTTGGCGTGGAACATCGGCACCACCGGCAGCACCGTGTCGCGCGCCGACAGGTTCATCACGTCGACGCCCAGGGTCACCAGGGTGTGGATGAAGTTCGACCGGTGGGAATAGAGCACGCCCTTCGGGTTGCCCGTCGTGCCAGAGGTGTAGCAGAGCGACGAGGCGGTGTTCTCGTCGAAGTCGCCCCAGACGAACTCCGGCGCGCCGCCGTCGACCAGGGTCTCGAAGCAGAGCGCGCCGGGGAAATCGACGCCCTTCATGCCGGCCTCGTCGGTCATCACCACGACGTGCTCCACCGTCGGCATCTTCGCGCGGTGCTCCAGCAGCACCGGCAGGAAGGTCAGGTCGGTGAAGATGATCCGGTCTTCGGCGTGGTTGATGATGTAGCAGAGCTGCTCGGCGAAGAGCCTGGGGTTGAGGGTGTGGCAGACAGCGCCCATGCCCATGATCGCGTACCAGGCCTCGATGTGCCGTCCGGTGTTCCAGGCCAGCGTCGCCACCCGGTCGCCGCGCTTCACCCCCAGGCCCTTCAGCGCGCTGGACAGCTTCTTGGCGCGGACGCGGAGCTCGCCGTAGGTGGTGCGCACGATCGGACCCTCGACCGAGCGGCTGACGATCTCGCGCTCGGCGTGCCAGTTCGCCGCGTGGTCGAGGATGCGGTCCACCGTCAGCGGCCAGTCCTGCATCAGCCCAAGCATGCGAAATCCTCCTCGACCCCAGCCCTTTTCGGGCTTTCCGACAGGCTATTGTTATCAGCGGTCATACGCAACGAGAGCACTTTTCCCTCCCCTTCGGGGGAGGGTGGCGAGCGAAGCGAGACGGGTGGGGAAGCGTGGGCCGGAGAGCTGAGTCAGAGCTTGAACGCGGTTTCCCCACCCGTCTCGGGCTTCGCCCTCGCCACCCTCCCCATAAAGGGGAGGGAAATCAGGCCATCCATCCCTCGACCGCCGCGTCCGTCGGCGCGGTGGCGTCCACCTTCGGCCAGTCCACGGCTTCGCCGCCGTAGCGCTCGATCTGGCCGTGCAGCACCTCCAGCGTGGCGTCCGAGGCGTCGCCGGTGCGCGACCCGACCCGGGCCTCCAGCACGGCCACCGGCGCCTGCAGCCAGGCCCCGCGGAACGGGACGCCGCACGCCGCCGCCAGCGCCTCGGCCCGCGCCCGCAGCGCCGGCTCGGTGAAGGTCGCGTCCAGCACCACCGCCCGCCCGGCCTTCAGGAGGTCGCCGGCGATGGCGAACACCTCGTCATAGACCCGCGCATAGAACTGCGGCGTGTAGGTCTCGCG
>Ga0105240_10005348_pt1 | contig 19149 bp, 16 predicted proteins | sample KBSC54metaG_FD_80426 | JGI IMG/M metagenome (GOLD analysis project Ga0105240, IMG submission 80426) | Corn rhizosphere microbial communities from Kellogg Biological Station, Michigan, USA - KBS C5-4 metaG | ecosystem: Host-associated > Plants > Roots > Rhizosphere > Soil | place: Michigan, USA... | reverse complement strand
CTACAATCGTTCAAGTCAATATTCAAGTCCTTATACACACTTTCTGCATTGGAGGCAACTGCGCTACAATTAATAACAGCAATATGATCAAGCGTATTACTTTGTGCAATTTCCACTATTACTTCAAGAAAGCATCGTGTTATGAGGTTAGAGATATCTTCATTTTTTTGATTGAATGGGAACCATTCATTACTGTTAAATGCAGGCATCTGATAATATAACTGTTTTTGCAGCTCTTTTGCTCTATTATTTGCATCATTCAGGGCATCAAAAAGAGATTTTTTGATTGTTTTTTTAAAGTCTATCGCATTGAACACTTGGCCTACTAATAGTTCTAATTTGTGATTCTGTATGAGTTTGGTCTGATCAAAATACTCTTTTTTTATTACCAAGTCTCCTTCTTTGCTATTATCGTCTTGTTTGCGGATGTAGTTATCATGTATCATCGTTGGGATGTTATGATCTACTGTTCCTATTACGGTAATATAGCCTTCGGGTTGATAATCTATTCCGCCATGTCTTTCTTGTCCTTTGTTTAATTTGTGTCCTGAGTTAATAAAACGAACTTTACAGGTGAGTCCACACTGTTGTGAAAATTTTCCTTCTGCAATGCTGAGAAAATTGGTAAGGCAGAAAAAACTGTTTTCTTGAGAGCTTCCAATATTTTGCAGAGCAAATGCATTCTCAACTCTAACCGTTTCATCGTTTGCACAAAGAGTTGTTTGAGAATGTCCATAGCATGCATACGGTTTTTTTTCATAGAGCCTACACATCATATCAGCAGCAGATTTGCATTGCTCTGTATAATGTTTTTGTTCTGTAGGGGAACCATTTTTTTGTCTATCTTTGACAAATGCATCTACTTGTGTGAATGTTTGAGCGCTGAATACAGGAGTAACGCTTTTGAAGTATTCTACAAAAGCTTTATCAGGATCTCCTTTTGTTGTCTGATCTGTTTGTAATTTTTGCAATAGCGCTGCAGCAGTAATAGTTTCTACAGGTAGTTTGCACTTTGGTAGTGTTTTTCTAAAAGTGTCTTCATTTTTAATAATTAACTTGCGACAATCAGCATCTGACATTGCGCTTAATTCATCAAAGTTTTTCGATTTATTTCGATCCATGCCCATCACAGAGCAAGTAAAAGTTAGTATTACTATGCATAGCGATAGCGGATATCTTTTTAATATTTTCATTTGAAACATAATCCTTAAATTAATTATCTAGTTTTCATCATATTTAGTTTAAATTAATTTAAGAATGAATCAATCATAGAAAAAATATCATTAATCTTTTTTGCTTTGTAGATATTCAAGAGCGAGTTTTCTGATAACTGCTTGTGGATTATCAGGAATATGGAGCCTCATTCTGGTTTGTTGTGCTACTTTTGTGGGCACTACAATGGTATACGTACTTGCATTTTGTAAATGGCGGCATTGCACGCAATACCCACCTTTGACCTTCTCACACGGGCAATCGCATGCAACAGAATGCCATTCTTTGTCATCAAAACCTTCTTGCAAGTGTTGAGAATTATCGAGGCAGTTAACGCTTGCAAAAAGAGGAGAGGATAGTAATGCAAGGAGTATGAGGATTATTTTTTTCATGACTTTTCCTTTTCTTCCGTTATAACGGGATTATTTTCTATTTCGTATTGTTCAAAGAATGGTCGTTGATCATCGGGCGAGAAATGATAGGGGCAGGAAAAAGTAGTGTATACGCAAAGGATATTTGCGTAGATGAAAAAAGAAAGTACGTTTTTTTTCATAACCCTACCCCTATTATTCATGAGATATACATCGAGATATCATTACTATATTACAGGTGTTAAATTTCTAATTGCAATAATAATAAATAGTTGGGGCAAAAAAATGAGTAGATAAGTACGTTTTATAAGATGAGTTTTCTATTGTTTAAAGTTTGGATTAAGCCAGACCATAGGTATGCCAGCTTCTAGTTGGTTATTAATACCTATGATTCTTTTTTCGAAATAACCTTCTTTTTTAAAACCTAATCTTTCATACAGTTTAATGGCCGGACTTGATTCCCTGGTGATGATTTCTACTCTTAAAATTGTTGGGTAATTATCCTCAACTTCTTTTAAGAATGTCGAAATTAAATCTGCTCCAATTCCTTTTCTTTGAAAATCAGGATCAATAAGTATGCTGCCATCGGTAAAAACATGAGGACAGGCCTTAAATGGAAATCTGTACTTAATCATAGATCCAATGATCATATGATTGTATTCAACGATTAATGCTAATCCGTTATGAATGCTGTTATAGAGTAATTCATGAATATATTCATGGGTAATTTCATCTTCTGATCTTGCTAAAAAGCCTTCTATAGCAGCTGTTCGCTTATACAGAATAAAGAGATTGTCTTGATCAAGCATTGTTGCTTTTCTGATAGTGTAATTCAACTTTTGATTGGTGCCTAAAATGAGAGAAGAGTGTATAAACAATAAGGCTAAATATTTTATTTTCATGATTTGTTATGTAATGTTTTTGGGTACAAAAATAATTGTGCGGGGTTTAGTGTATACGAGATTGGTTTGAGAGTAAATCAAAAAAGCTGGCTTAACTGATTTAATGTGTATAATCCAAAAGAAAAGATTGCAATTCCAGAAGCGTAATTAAGGTAACGCAGTATTTTCAGGGATATCTTTTTTCTGACTATTTCATCGGTTATGGATATACAAATCCACCAAAAAAGTGATCCAAGAAATACTCCTGCTACAAAAATTGATAATTCATGATATCCGGCAAATTCAATATCAAACCCGATAAACAGCGATATAAATTCCAATATGGTCGAAACATTGGTGAGAGTAAACAGGAATGTCCCAACAAAAACTCTGAGTATGCTGCCATCAATTATTTTTACCTTGTTAAGTGATGGTGTATCGGAAAATCTTTTTGCTCCAAAAGCACATAAAGATAGTCCACCGAACAACGTGAGCAGCGATTGATCACCAGCTAATAGCGGACTGCATAAGTAAAAAATTATTATTGCTACAATACCATATAAAAGGTCAGCAGTTGCTGCAGCTAATCCTGCTGCTATTCCTATTGCAGCACTGCGTTCAGCTTCTTTAATTTCTAAAAACCCAATCGCTTCTCCTGGAGTTGCCAGAGTAAAGCCTGCAACAAAGTCTTTAATGATCAAGTCAACTAACATTCCATGTTCCTTTTTTCTCTATTTAATTGGGATTTTTTATAAGATGGTGATTAAAGAATTCTAATGCCTGTTTTGTAACAGATGTGTGCACTTGTTTTCTATCCACTGAAGGATGGTCGGTTGTATATGTAGGCTTTTTGAGTTTGCCTTCTTGCGTGCCTTCATTGAGCAACGTCATATGGGTAACATAACCAGGTATAATGTTTATTGTGCATGGAATGTGTTGTGCGAAAAAAATTGATTGATCAAGTGTTCCTTCATCAGCTTCGCCGACAGTGATATGTACAGGTGTTTTAGATTGTGATAAGCCGTGCGGAGTAAACATAATGTTTTCCTCATCGATACCAGGGGCTATAACAAAAACCGCTTTAAATCGATTGTCATAATATGAACGATTTGCTTGTTCAAAATCTTGTTGAGTAAAATTATCCAACACAGTATCTAATCGTTCTGATGGAATATCTTTAAAGTGTAATTGTTTACATTCGGGATGATTTACTATTGTTATTTGTTGTCTAAAATTTTCAGGGGTAAGATGAGCTTTGATTCCAGCTAACCACATACATGCAACCCCGCCTTGAGAAAATCCTGCTGCACCTATACGGTCAGTGTCTATATGGTTTTTGAATTGGGGATGTTGTAATAATTGATCTAAAATAAAGCTAAGGTCTTGAGCTCTGTTCCAAGGGCGTGCGCATATTTCTGGAATCATATTGCGATAGCTATTTCCATAGTGACGAACAATTGCTACCATGTAACCCTGTTCAGCAAGATGTTCCGCAAACCATGTGTTTACCCATTGGTTACCGCTATATCCGTGTGAAAAAATAATTAAAGGTAGTTGTGTTGTAGGTTCAAAAGAAGCATTTCTTGTGGCGTCTTTGATTTTCCATATCCCAAACTCAATTTTTTCTGGAGAGGTTTTTTGTTGTGTTGGATACCATAAGGCAACTTCGATTATTCTTTTTTGCTCATTAAAAATTCTGGCACTATCTTCAAAGACCAATTCTTGTAATCCAATAGGAGCAGAATTGATGTGTGATGAAAATGTCATTGTATAAAACCCCATTGCTATTAAAAGAACCAAATAAAGCATACTTTTCCTTTGCCTACTATAAAACACCCCAGCTGGTTGTGGGGTGTTTTATATTTTATTATTTTAATCGATATTTACTGATCATTTGCCGGATACAAGTTCGATAATACAAAGCATCTCTCGTTTACAATCACAGCAATATTTTCTCCGTCTGGCGAGAAGTCAATAAGGCGTTCATTGACTGATGCAGCAGAAGTTGGTATTCCGATGGAGTTATGTATTCTGGAAATAGTTTCATCTTTGCGAAAATCATATATTTCGACAAACCCATCATTGGTTAGCATTGCCAACAAAGATTCTTTTTTTGGATGGAATGTCAATAAACAGCAATTTTGAAGAAGTTTTGTAGCGGTCTGAACAGCAGTTTTTTTTATGCGATCATAAAGAATCCAGCAATTACTAGAACCGTAATAAAGGGCAGTAAGTTTGCTGATAGGACTGTGTAGTTGCGCATAAGGCTTGCCAAAGTCATTTGGAACAAAATCAGTAGTTATAGTGGCATTATTTCTATCGAAGTTCATAGTATGCAGTGCCGACTTTTCTTTATCTATATATCTGGTGAAAATGACTTCTTCTTTTGTATTGTCGGCTGTAATGATGCCTTTATAGCCGTCTGCAGCTTGTGCAAAATAATAAGATTTACCATCACTGCATCGTATGTTTCCATCACCTTCAATAACATATAATTTGCCGCTGGGAGTGAAAGCGCATGATGGGCCGAATGGTTTGCCTTCAAACGGAAATCCCCATGTTATCGCTTCATTTTCTGCATCATACAGTTGTACCACACCAAAAAGTTTTTTTACACCTTTACTATCTTTATAGTAGCTCCCAGCAACGGCAGTTCTTTGTTGATTGGTAAAACAATAAGAAAGACAATGATCAGCGATCTTTCCCGTTTCTTGATCATCTTTCCAGTTAACTTCATGGACGCTGTTTTTGCCTGCAATCATGAGCGTATTTTTTTTCTGTAAGAATGCAACGCGCATAGGCTTATCAATTGCCATTATTTTTTGAACAATTATGCTTTGGTGTACGAGTTCTTTATCCATTGCCATGGCAAGTGAAGACATGCCTAAAAGAGATAGAGCGATCAATTGATTCGAGATGCGGATCATAAAAATTCCTTTTTTTGTATTTTGTAAATATGTTGGGCGCATCTTAGCACTATTTATCTATCTATTCAAGAAAAAGGACGGCTTTTTAGGCCGTCCATAACTTTTATAATTTTTGGTGTATTGTTTAATTATTTTTTGGATACAAGTTGGATAATACAAAACATTTATTATTTACGATGACAGCAAGATTCTCTCCATCTTGAGAGAAATCAATAAGTCCTTCATTTGCAGCTGTTCCATCTTTTGGTGTACCAAGAGATTCATTTGTTTTGGCCATGATTGTTTGTTTAATAACATCACGTATCTCTACAAAGCCATCTTTGGTGAGTATTCCTAAAAATGGTTTATTAGGATGAAATGCTAATAGGCAGCAATCAGGGACATCAGTGGCTATTTTTTTGCTTTGATCAAAAATATTCCAAATTATAGATAAAGGATAACAGAGAGCTATGAGTTTACTGATAGGACTATGCAACCGTGCATAAGGTATGTCATCGGTTGAATTTTTTGGTAATTCAACAGATGATACTTGAGGGAATAGATCTTCATTAAATGTGGTGGTACATAGTGATGATTTTAATTGATTTGCAATATTATCTGTTTTAACAAAAAATATTTTTTCTTCTGTAGGATCTGATGTAATAATCCCTTTGTAACCAGTTCCAGCTTCTCTAGCGTAATAGTATTTACCATTACTGCAATGTATGTTTCCGTCTCCTTTAACCATGTAAAGGTTACCACTACGAGTAAATGTGCCTGATGGTTCGAATGATGGATTTATATCGAAATTATCTTCCCATATTAATTTTTTTGTTTCTATATCAAAAAGCTGTTTTTTGCATCTTATGCTTATGCCTTCCTCGATTGGAGTTACTACAACAGCAGTTTTTTGCTTATTGGGAAGGATACCAAAAGTGTATTTTCCGGTAAGTATATCATCAGTTTTTTTATTTTCTTTCCAATCAACTGTATATATGCCTTCTGGGTTGGAGATCAATAAAGCATTGTTATTATTCAGTGAAGAAACTTGATTAGGATTTGAAATAGCAGTTATTTCTTTTATAACAATTTCTTGGTGTATGGGTGTTTTATCCATTGCAATGGCAAGTGAAGACGCACTTAACATGGATAGAACGATCAATTGATTCGAGATGCGGATCATAAAAATTCCTTTTTTTGTATTGTGTAAATATGTTGGGCGCATCTTAGCATGATTTATCTATCTATTCAAGAAAAAGGACGGCTTTTTAGGCCGTCCATTATTTCTATGATTTACAGTGGTTGTGCTGTGTTAATCATTTTTTTGATACAAGTTTGATAGCACAAAGAGCATCTTGTTTATAATTAATCCAATTGTTTCTCCGTTTTTAGAGAATTGGATGCAGCTTTTTTTTATTCTTTTGGATATTCCAAGTGGATTGTTTGTTTGAGCAATAATTTTATTCTTACGGTGATCATAGAGGATTACAGACCCATCTTTCGTGAGTATTGCCAAGAGTGATTCTTCTTTTGGATGGAATGCTAGGGCGCAACAATTTTTGAGAATTTCTTGAGCTGCTTCAACTTCTTTGCGTGCTTCCAGGTCAAAAAGAACCCAGAATGATTTAGAATAAAGAGCTATAAGTTTACTAATGGGGCTGTGGATTCGCTTCCAATTATTGAAAAATGGATTCAGTGCGTTTTTTTCTACATGAGGAGTTATTGGTTGTTTTGGAGTGAGTTTTGTTTGTAAAAAATTAGGCCCCCTTGAAGATTCTTCTCCGTTTACTGCATATTCTCCTGAATACAAAGCTCTTGATTTTTCATCAAAACTTATAGTGTGCAGGTCTGATCTTGATCCATTATAATCAGCGAAAATAATTTTTTCTTCTGTACTGTCAGCTGTAACATTAGTTATATGTCGCTCTGTTGTATCAAGAAGATATTTTTTGCCGTCATCGCAGTATATGCTTCCTTTCTGGTCAAAAACATACAGCTTACCGCTGGGGGTGAATGTATATTCTAATGATGCCTGTTTTGAATCAAAACCTATAAGAGGAAGCGTCCATGTTACCTCTTGTTTGGTTACATCGTAACGCTCCACTAGAGCCAAAGGAGTGCCATCCTCAAGTTTATGCTGCCTATACGCTCCCACAGCATTTCCTTGTGGATTGACAAGGTATTTTTTGGGGAGCCAGAAACGGTGTCTCTCAGGAAGATTAGTGAAAGCCATCTTACCGGTTACCGTGTTCTGTTTCCAATTAACTTCATGGATGTCGTATTCGTCTTGAACTATTAAAGAATCTTTTTTGTTAAGAAATTCGATGCGAACAGGATTTTCAACAGCGGATATTTTTTGAACAACTATATCTCGATGCATAAAGTCTTTATCCATTGATATGGCAATCGAAGATGCACTTAAGAGCGATATTGCTATGAGTTTGCTAGAAATACGTAGCATAAAATTCCTTTTTTGTATTTTCTAAATATATTGGGCGCATCTTAGCATGATTTATGTATCTGTTCAAGAAAAGACGGCTTTTCAGCCGTCCATAATTTATACTTTTTGGTGTATTGTATTAATCGTTTTTTGGATACAAGTTTGATAGTATAAAACTCTTATTGTTGACAATAACGCTGACGTTTTCACCATCAGCAGAGAAATCAATAAGGCGTTCATTTGCTGCTGTAGCAAGGTTTGGTGTGCCCAAAGATTCGTTTGTTTTGGCAATGATTATTTGTTTAAGAATATCACGAATCTCGACAAATCCATCTTTGGTGAGAATTGCTAAATGCTGTTTAGTTGGGTGAAATGTTAACAAACAGCAGTTTGGAACATCTGTTACTGCTTTATCGGTTTCATTATAAATATTCCAAACACACGTTAAAGGATAGCAAATGGCAATCAATTTGCTGATAAGGCTGCGGCATTGTGCATAAGGAAGATCCCAAATTTTATTTTCTAATGTTCCATCACAAGTTACGGTCACTGGTTCTTCATCAAAGTTTATTGTGCATAAAGCTGATGTTGATTCATCTACATATTTGGTAAAAACAATTTTGTCTTTTATGTTATCTGCGGTAATTATTCCTTTCCACTCCCGCGTAGAAGCTCCAGGAATGTTATATGTTTGACCAAGGTTATTGTATACTGTTCCGTCCGTTTCAATAAGATATAAGCAGCGTTGAGTAAAAGCACATGATGGTGGAAAGTTTTTCTTGAATGTGAAAGGATGCTCCCATGATACTGTTTTTTTGTTTACATCATACAGTTCTACTTTCTGTAAGCCGAATAGAGCTACCGCATCTCTTTGTTGGTTAGGAAAGCAAAACATAGGAGAATAGGCTGTGGCAATATCGCCAATTTTTTCATCTTTTTTACAATCAACTTCGTAAACGCCGTTTTCATTTGCCATCATTACAGTATTTTGGTCTTTAAGGAAGGCAATGCGTGTTGGTTTTTCAATAGCCGTTAGTTCTTTGATAGTAATTTTTTGATGTATGGGGCTTTTATCCATTGATATGGCAAGCCATGTTGTGCTTAAAAGAGACAGGGTGATTACTTGATTGGCAATGCGCAACATAAAGAATTCCTTTTTTTGTATTTTTTAAATATGTTGGGCGCATCTTAGCATGATTTATCTATCTACTCAAGGAAAAAAGACGACCTTTTTGGGGGCGTCTTTTTATCTAATATTCCGCATACAATTTTGTTTTATGTAGAACTTGTGCCAACGCGTGGTAGTTGAGTTAGATTATTCCAGAGTGAACTGAAAAATTCTGTTACCGCAGCTGGTAGTTGTAATACATCAAGGTAATGCAATACTGCAGCGCTTACGGCAGTAAATGGTACAATGCCCAATGCTAAAGTTTTTGTGGAAATGTACGGTTCCCAAAAATAGCTGGTAGCAGGCGTTTGTGGAACTGATGTTACCGCTTCAGCTTTTTGCGTAGCAGCGAGTTCTGCTGCAAGACGTTCTTGTTCAACTTGTTGTGCTCGTTTTTCAGCTTGCAGAGCCGCAGTTTTTTCTTGCTCTCCTTTCTCGAGAGCAAGACGATTTTCTTCAGCAAGGAGTTTTTCCTGAGCGGATTTGCTGCTTTCCAAGAGTTTAGTATATTGTTGCTTACAGTACTCAAGATCTTTTCTCAACTGTTCAAGTTGTGTACCTGAGTCCTTCGTTCCATCTGGGTAGAGCGATTCTGTTGCATCGTATAATCGAGTATGGCAGTTGGCAAGTAATCGATCTATCGGTGTACTATTTTGAGCATCTGATCGATCAAGGAATAGTGTGTTTTGTTGAGCATGAGCTTGCGCGTAGAGTTTTTTGCAATCTTGCACAATACCGTGTTGAATCTGTTGTTGTTGTTTTTCTATATTTTCAGCTTGTGCTGTTTCGTTCGTAGCAGATTTTTTTGTTGTGGATGGATCGAACGATGTATTTTTCTCTTGTAAGCGATGTGAAAGCACGTTAGTAATGGGTTGCAGCATCTCGTTTGTTGTTTCTAAATAACTTATGTGGTTGCCGATATTGGTATCTGCTGAGGATATTTGCTTTATGGCATTGTCAATATACATGATTGAATTGAACGCTTGAAGCATTTTCAAAGTATGAGCACCCACACCATATTCTTGTTCATGTGCAACTCTTATATCTTTTGTGTTTGCAGAAAGTTTGCTTAACGTTTGTTTTTGCGTATTTATATTTTGTTTTACAGCATTAATACAGTCTGAGCATTCAGGATAACTATCGAAGATTCTTGCGATTTTTTCAATTTTCTTTGTTAATTTCTCTATACGTTCTTGTACCATTGCAATAAAGGAACTTTTTGCTTCTTCTAGATATTTTATTGAAGCTACTTTTTTGTCAATATTATTTTTACATGAAGAAAGATAGTCGATTTTGTCTTTTATTAGTTTTGGAAATACGAGAGTATTGCTGTGAACTTCTGCCGTGTCTTTAAAGTCGCTTGCTATTGATTGTGTCAGTTCTGTGATTTTTTTGAGTATGTCTTGTGCATTGGAACCATCTTGGTTGTGGTCATGGCAAAAGTCAGATGCCAATTTCTGGATTTCTTCTATACCAGGATTTATAGGTTCTAATTTTTTTTCTAAAGCTTGTTGTTGAAGCTGTTCTTTTGCTTCTCTTCTCTGTTGCCTTTGTGGTGCGCGTTGCTTTCTTTGATGTGCTTGATCAATAGCATAGTTGAGCATACTTGTGCATTTTTGCAGCATATTCGGGTCATTGGATCCAACTTGTTGTATTATTGTTGGTATAAGGTATGGATTAACTAAAGGATTTTGCAAAATACCAATAAGAGAAGAGCAGAATGCAGCAGGATCTCCTGATGCTGCTAAGCCACCAACATGAACTTCATTCCCGGGGAAACTCATGGAATCCCATGGGTATACTGTTATACGAATATAGTCAGCAGAATTATAGTCACTTAATTTGTCAGCAGGGTTATGTTTAGAAAAGCGGATCATTACATTTTTGTAGAGCTGATCGAGCTGAAGTTCGGCGACTGACTGATGAGCGAAATCATACAAATGAGCGAAGTCAATAACAGCAATATGTGGATATTTATCACGATCTAGTGCTGTTTTAAATATTTGTAAAAAGAGTTTTGTTTGTTGATCTGTGCTTGCAAATAACTTCCATGCACCAAGACCTAATCCAACTACGTAGAGATAAACCTTTTTATTGCTTTCTTTTCCCCGCTTGTTTGCTTCGTCTAAAAAAGCTTCTACGGGGGGAGTCATGCGATTGATGTAAATACTTGGTCTAAAATATTTGCCGACGAGGATATTATGTTTTTCATGATTTCTGATTTCGGCATGAAGATTATCTTCAGTTATTTCTATATCACCTTCTTGATAATTACTTGCATGTATCAGTTCCAGACAATCCATTGCTTCTGGGTCTTCAAAGCGTGCTCCAAATGATCCTATAGCTATTATTTCATGTTCAAAGCATTCCAAATCTTTTTCTTCTATGCCCTTGTTTTCGCGATCACCCTTGTTGAGAGTGAGTGTTATACTGGATAATGCCAGATAGGGTGCTACATAATGCCTTTCATCATGAGAAAGAACGTTTTGCAGATTACACTTACTACCTTCTTTATCAGCACCCACTTTTTTGAGTTTATCAGAGCGCATTTCGCTTTTTGCATCACCAAGAAAAAGGCTCACATCCGTCATTTTATAGCAAGTTGGCAGACGGAATATAAATTGGCGTGCTACAAGTTCTGTGAGTGTTTTATCTTTAAAGTAGTTTTTTTCTACAGAAGATCCATGATTTTGCTTCTGACTTAGAAAAGACTGGATGTCCTGTAATTTTTCTGGTGTATATGCCATTCGTGTGCTTAAACAACAATCAAGCATTTTTACTTTAAAATGATGCTCATTCTTATCTTGATTACGTTTTAACCAAATACCCTTGAAACCATTAAGAGTGCTGGTTTCTGTTGGCCATTGTTCGTCTGGAAGGAGTTTTGCAAGTCCATTAAAATTGTTCTCCAGTGTCCTATATGAATTTTCTACAAAAGAGGGGTTATGTTGCCAGCCTTGAGCGGGTAATGAGAGTACCACAGGTTTTTGTTGTCCATCCATAGCGTTGATATCAGATGTTATGTTTATTATGATGCAGAGAGCGAGGAAAAGATTTGTTTTATATATGTTCATTTGTAATATTATCCATAATTTGCGCCTAAGTTGCTCACTAATTCAGTTTAGGATTAATTTAAAAATGAATCAAGAGGAAGTAGAGTGCTCCCTCTTTGTTTTAATACTCAACTATATTCTTTAGATTTTTGCGTGTCCGCCGCAGCTTCGGCGTAGGAGGAACCTTTAGTGATCCATGTTTGGTGTTTTTGTATGCCAATCAGTTTCTTGCTGATACGCATGTCCCACTTGGAACAATAATTCTTCTGATAAATCAGGGCAACAATATAGCGAGAAGTTAGGTCAATTTTAGTTGATATATGTTAGCCAGTGATCAAATTGTATGTTTTTTCCGGAAATAATAGAAGAGAAAACAGTATTGATTTTTTCTGTTAAATGACCTATTTGTCCATTTCCAATAAGGTAATTATCAATTTGTTTTATGGGGCTTATTTCTACTGCAGTTCCCGTGAAAAAAACTTCGTCTGCTTGATAGGCATCTTCTTTTTGTAAAAGAGCTTCTTCTGTTTTTATTGATAGTGATTTGGCAATTTCTAGTATTTTTGCCCGCGTAATGCCCGGCAATATTGATCCAAGTTGAGGAGTTTTAAGAACATTATCTTTTACGAGGAAGATATTTGCAGCAGCACCTTCAGCAAGATTATTGTTGTAATCAAGTAGTAATGCTTCATCGTAACCAGATTTTTTTGCATCCATGTGAGCAAGAATTGAATTGATATAATGACCATTTATTTTTTTATCAACAAATGTTGATCGCGGATGAGGTCGTATAAATGGTGACGTTTTGATTGAAATTGCATCGTCACCGAGGTGTTTTGCCCATGGCCACATGCTAATTGCAACTTGTACCGGAGCGTGAGTGATATCAAGACTCATTGTGCCGCAGCCAAGAAAGATTATTGGTCGTATGTAACCGGCTGTGACATTGTTTTTTTTAATAAGATTTATTACAGCGTCTTTTACTTGTTTTTTGCTAAAAGGTATTTCTTTTTCAAACACTGAGAATGAGTCAAAGAGGCGGTCAATATGTTCATCAAGACAAAATATAGCCGGTCCCTTGATAGTATTATAGAGTCGTATTCCTTCAAATACGCCAGCTCCATAATGTAGGGTATATGTTTGTAGATGAACATGAGCTTCTTGCCATGGTAGATATTGGCCATCAATCCAAATAAATTGAGTAGGATTCATAGAGATCTCAGTAAAACTATCGTTATTATGTGTATTAAAATATTGTACTTTGACATTATAATCTATAGTATAATATATTGATAGATCAGAAATACGGAAATATATTGTAAGACAGAGGTCTTATGGTGCATAATGGTTGCTTTTTAAATAACGATAACTGTTTCTCTATAGGAGGCATTCAACTGTTTCCGTTGCACGTTTTCTGTGTTATATCGCTTGCTTATTATTATGGTAATTATTCTTAACCGTGAGGATTGTGTATTATCATATAATAAAATAATAAAAATAATGAAATTCAGATCCCCGGTAAAAAGGTCCGGGGATTTTTTTTGGTCTATATCCAATAAGTTTTTTGAAAAAATATACTCATTACAATAAAGGATGTTTATGGAATCTAAGTCTAATATTATGATTGTGTTATTAGTTATTGGTGCAATTATTGGAGTTGTTGCGATATACAACAGTACGATTGTGCGCAAAAAAGATCAATTGTTTACTATTGGGATCTTACAAACAGCTTCACATCCAGCGCTTGACGCTGCACGGGAGGGATTTGTTGCAACAATCAAAGATGCTGTTGGCGATAAGATTGCTTTTGTTGTGCGCAATGGTCAAGGTTCTATCAGCAACATTCACACCATTGCGCAACAGTTTCATGCAAAGCAGGATATCGATGCGATATTTGCCATAGCAACGCCGGCTGCACAAGCAGCTGTTGCCGTAGAGAAGGAAAAGCCTATTATTATTGCAGCGGTGAGTGTATCTCCACAATTGGGAGGTATATTTTCCGCGCCAAATATATGTGGCACGAGTGATATGATTAATGTGCGTAAAGAGGTTGAAGCTATGAAGGTGTTGTTGCCAGCGAATATAAAAAAAGTGGGAATTATTTTTTGTACTGCTGAAGTTAATTCTGTTGCAATGTCAGAAGTTATGGTGAAAGAGTTAGAGTATGTTGGATATGAGCCATTATTGGTTGGTGTAACATCAGATGCTGATATTGAATCGGCAATGTTGAATGCTGTGCGTAAAGCTGATGCTTTTTTAGCGCCAACGGATAACGTAGTTGCTAGTGCTATTTCGCTGATTGTTGATATAACTCAAAAGGCACATAAGCCACTTATTTTAAGTGATAATATGTTGGTGCAGCACGGCGCATTGATGGCACGTGGGGTTGATTATTATGAGAGTGGTAAGCAAGCAGGTATGATTGCATTGCGGGTGCTTATGCAGCATATAAAACCACGAGATTTGCCAATAGTATCTGCAGATAATAAAGAAATATTTGTGAATAAACAGGTGTTAGAGCAACTTGGGATTATCATTGCTGATGCGATTAAGCGGGATGTTGTATTGGTATAAAACAATACGTAAAGAGAAAAGGGCGGTTCTTTGAAACTGCCCTTTTAATTTTCCTGCTGTGCCCTTCATTTTGTTCGATGAATTGTGTCTGCCATAATTTTAGTGACGGTACAAGCTTTAGCGATCTAGGTTTGGTGTTTTTGTATGCTAATCAGTTCTTTTATTTTCTTTCCAATCAACTGTATATATGCCTTCTGGGTTGGAGATCAATAAAGCATTGTTATCATTCAGTGAAGAAACTTGATTAGGATTTGAAATGGCAGTTATTTCTTTTATAACAATTTCTTGGTGTATGGGCGTTTTATCCATTGCAATGGCAAGTGAAGACGCACTTAACATGGATAGAGCGATCAGTTGCTTAGAAATGCGTGACATGAAAAATCCTTTTTTTGTATTATGTTTTAGACCTCGATAGACATTAGCACATTTTTTTATATGTTGAATACTGTTATAAAAATTTGTGTAATCAAAAAAGAGAGAAGCGGTAATGAAATATTTAGCAAAAATTTTACTGATATTTGTTTTCATGAGTAAGACTTTCGCATCAATGTATGAGGTAAGGATCGCAGAGGCTCAACGAAAACTGCAAACTGCTGGGATAGGCTATGGTCTAACTTATCGAACTCCTCAGGAATGTGAAACTTTACGCAAAAGGATTAGGGATTCAAAGCAAGCACTACGTGAGATGTCTAGTGACTCCGAAAAAGAAGAAAAACTTAAAATTGATAGCGCTTTAATACCAACTCAATCGAAATTATAAAAAGAGAGGCAGCTAAAAAGCCGCCTTTTAAAATTAATGAAATATTATTTTTGAAAGGAGACAATCTTGAAAATTATGATAAACATAATGTGTGTATTGATTGGAGCAAGTGGTGTTGCTTTTGGTGTGGAAAAGAAGATTGATCAATCAACACAGCTTAAGATTGAGATTCAAAAATTAAAAAAATTGCAAAAAGAGATGGGAGACTCTACCTTTCCGTATCGTGTTGTGAGTAAAGTTATTGAAGGTAAAGAAAAAAGACTTAAAAATCTCTTGCCTGACGCAAAATTGTAAAACAATATATTTTGTACAAAAAAAGGGCGGCTGCAAAGCCGCCTCTTTTAATAACCTTTTGGTGTTTTTTTGTGCCAATCAGTTTCTTGTTGGTACGCGTGTCCCACTTGGAACAACAATTCTTCTGATAAATCAGGACCAACAATTTGAAAACCAATCGGTAAATTTTCTTTGCTCAAACCACACGGCAGTGCCATTGCAGTAATTCCCGCCAAGTTCATTGCGCAGGTGAAGTAATCTTGTAGATCAAGTTGTAATTTGTTATCAGCAAATGCGCCAAATTTAAATGCTGGTGCAGGGTGTACTGGCATAACAAGTACATCAACATCAGCAAATGCTTGCATAAATTCATGACGGATCAAGCGCTGTACTTTTTTTGCATTGTTGTAAAATTGTCCGGCATGTCCGGCAGAAAGCACGTAATTGCCGACCAAAATACGCATACGTACCTCTTCACCAAATCCATCATGGCGGCTTTCAGCATACATTTTACCCAAGGTAGTTGCTTTTTTATTACGCAATCCATAACGAACCCCATCAAAGCGAGCCAAGTTGGAAGCAGCTTCTGCACGGCTGAGAATAAAGTATGTTGCAGCAGCATAATCAAGCGATGGCAAAGATATGTGTTTGATGCTCGCGCCATTTTTTTCAAATACTGCAATAGCACCTTCAATTGCGCTAACAATTTCAGGGTCAATACCTTCTGCGTGTAATGCGTTGGTGACAACACCAATGCGTAAGTTTTTTGGTAAAGTGCCGGTTAAATTTTTGGTGTAATCTTTTGGTTCAACTTGCTTCATTGATGCGTCTTTATCATCTTTGCCTGCGATAACAGAAAGTACGCGTGCGCTATCCCATACCGTACGCGTTGCAATACCGATTTGATCAAGAGATGATCCGTATGCAACCAATCCGTAGCGAGAGACAAGGCCGTATGTTGGTTTTAATCCGACAATACCGCATAATGCTGCTGGCTGGTTAACAGAACCACCAGTTTCAGAGCCTAGTGACCAAGGTACTAGGCCAGCCGCCACGGCGGCTATAGAACCACCACTCGAACCGCCAGGTACACGTGATAAATCCCATGGATTGTGTGTTTTTTGGTATGCAGAAGTTTCGGTGGAGCTTCCCATTGCAAATTCATCACAGTTTGCACGTCCAATCATGAGAGCGCCAGCATCCTTGAGCCGCGCAATTGCTGTTGCATCATAGGTTGATACAAAATTTTCTAATATTTTGGATGCACAAGAGGTAACTCGGTCTTGTTGGCAAATATTATCTTTGATGATTCCTGGAATGCCAAAGAGAGTGCCACTTTTTGAGTTGCTTTTTTGTAGAATTGATTCTTTATCAAATACTTCAAGAGCGGATTTAATTTCACCATCGAATGCTTCAAAGCGACGTAAGTAAAATTCAAGAATTTCTTCGCGGGTGATTTCTTTTTTTGCTAATTTTTCTTCGAGTTCACGGATGGTTATAAATGGATGAATGTTCACAATTTTTCCTAAAATTTCTATTTCTTAAATGGGGCCCCCAATGAAACGTAGTGTAATTGGGGTATACTTAGTTGTTTTCAATAATTACTGGTACCACAAAAAAATCACCTTCGCGTTCAGGCGCTTGAGCAAGGATGGTTTGCGGATCACATGGGATGATTTCATCATCTCTTTCAATGTTGCTGTTTTTTAATATGGCAACATCAACATCTTTGGCAATGTCTTGCACGCGAGCTGCGTACTGCAATACCGCTTCTAGATGTTTTTGTGCGTGAATTATTTCTGATTGGCTGAGTTCAATGTTTGAAAGGCGAGCTATCTTTGCAACTTCTTCTTTGGTAATCATGTGTATCTTTCTTGACTGTTATTTATTCAATTCACTTTTCTCACCATCTTTAGATTGAGCCGGATGTATGTTTTCTGGTGATGGATGATTATTATGGTTTTCTTTAAAAATAAGTTTTGCAGCTGGTGTTATCGCAGGTATTTCATCAAATTCTTCCAATTCGGTTTGTCCTGAATTTTGCGTAGAGAATGATTTGGTTTTCCATGATTCGCTACGGAATCTTCTGATATACCAAATGCTCATCAGCGCATTACCAAGATAAAATGAGCCGTATAAAAGAATAAGCTTTAATGCTTCGTTTTCAAGTTGCCATTGCGAAAGCATATACGATACAGGAACAAAGTATGCAAAGCAGGTAACAAATCGCACTATCATTACAATGCGTACATTGCCCGCACCGCGTAGTGCACCAGACAAGATTAATTGTACCAAATCAAAGATGATAAATATACTCAGAATCGGAAACGCTTGCATTGCAATTCCGGTAAAATCACCTTTTTTATCAAAGATGCTAATAATATAAGCGCGATAGTAAATGAATAATCCCAACAAAGCTGAAACCATTCCCATTGCCAAAATCATAATTTTTTTGATATTAACTTTAATACCTTCCCAGTTTTTGGTACCAACATCATTGCTTACTAAAAAGGTGATGATTTGTGCAAATGCAATTGCGGGTAAAAAAGCAAATCGCTCCATATCTTTTACCACGCATGATGCAGCGATGCCACTAGTTCCCATCGTGGCAACCATTCTGCCGAGCCAAATATAAGCTCCTGCCATAATTCCTTTATCAAGCACAACTGGCCATGATAGAGCAACAAGATGTCTAATGTATGAAATATCAGTAAGCCCAGAGAAAAGATTGATGCTGTATTTACGATTTTTCTTGTTACATAAAACATACGCAAGAGAAATCACCATCATGCTGCTATATTGTATGATGGTTGCGATCGCAGAGCCTTGCAGGCCAAGTGCAGGAAAGCCGAATTTTCCAAAAATGAGAACATAATCAAAGATCACAAAAAGAATTGAGCCGAAAACAAATATTTTCATTGGTGCACGAGAATTCTTAATTCCTCGTAAAAAACCAACTAAGGCAAAATAAATAAAGGTACATACCACCCCTATAGCACGTAATCGTAAAAAAGGAATACCAAGTGCAATAATGTCTTCTGAAACACCATACCACGCATAAATCATGTGTGCGCCAAAAAAGAGTGCGCTACCAAAACATAACCCAAGTATAGTAGTAAGCCAGAAAGCATCACGTAATGTTCTTCCGGCATCTTCAAATGAATTTTTTCCATTAAACTGGCCACTCAGGACAACGGTGCCAACAGAAAAAGCTTCTGCTACCTTGATGATCAAGTGTAAAAAGCTATTAGTTATTCCCAAGGTTGCATAGGTGCTCACTGATGAAAGTGATCCGATAAATGCACTATCAAGAAAGAAGGGCATATAGAGTAAAAAACTTGTAACAAATTCAAGTACAAAAAAGCGTAGTAATGTATTATAGCGCTCGCCTTTTTCATTGTGATAGATGTCATGTATGTATCGAGAGATAAAACTTCTTACCATCGGTGCTCCTAAAGCCGCAAAATGTATTTTGTTTTTTCTTGCGCTCGCCCTGAACCTGTTGAAGGGT